>Ga0228535_1000104_pt1 | contig 264091 bp, 217 predicted proteins | sample SJ1metagenome_FD_168457 | JGI IMG/M metagenome (GOLD analysis project Ga0228535, IMG submission 168457) | Enriched culture of PCE-dechlorinating microbial communities from Ithaca, New York, USA - SJ1 | ecosystem: Engineered > Modeled > Simulated communities (microbial... > Unclassified...
TCTCGACTGCGGGATATGCTCGGAATGCTACCAATGCGTGACGGCGTGCAAGGCCGGAGCGGTGAACCACGATCAAGGGCCGGTGGAGCGGAGCATCGACGTCGGTTCGGTCATCCTGGCACCGGGTGCCTCGACTTTCGATCCGTCGCGTCTCGACACGTATCTGTACGGGAAACATCCCAACGTGGTCACCAGCCTCGAGTTCGAGCGCATCCTCAGCGCCTCGGGTCCGTACATGGGACATCTCGTCCGGCCTTCCGACCACGCGGAACCCCGCCGTATCGCCTGGATTCAGTGCGTGGGATCACGCAACGTCAACAACTGCAACAACGGTTACTGTTCGAGCGTGTGCTGCATGTATGCCATCAAGGAGGCGATTGTGGCCAAGGAGCATAGCGCCGGGCCGCTGGACGCCGCGGTGTTTTTCATGGACATGCGCACCTACGGCAAGGACTTCGAGAAGTATTACAACCGTGCGCGACAGGAACACGGTGTCCGTTTCATCCGTTCCCGAGTGCACACGATCGATCCCGGGCGCGATGACCGGCTGAGCATCTGTTACACGGACGAGCGGGGGGAGCAGGCGGAAGAGGAATTCGACATGGTCGTCCTGTCGGTGGGGCTGGAGGTTCCGGCCGATGCGGCCGCCATGGCGGAGAGACTCGGCATTTCTCTCAACAGTTATCACTTTGCCGAGACCACGGCTTCCGCGCCGGTTTCGACGTCCAGACGGGGCGTGTACGCCTGCGGCGTATTCCAGGGTCCCAAGGATATTCCTTATGCAGTGACGGAAGCGAGCGCCGCGGCTTCCGCGGCGGCGGTCGACCTGGCGGATGCCCGGGGAACGCGGATCAAGGTCCGGGAACTCCCCCCAGAGCTCGACCTCGGGGAAGCCGTTCCCCGGATCGGCGTCTTTGTATGCAACTGCGGCATCAACATCGGTTCCGTGGTGAATGTCAAGCGAGTGGCGGAATACGCCGCATCTCTCCCTCACGTTGTCTACACCGATGAAAACCTTTTCACCTGCTCCCAGGACACCCAGGAAAAGATCCGCAACGCCATCCGGGAGCAGCAGTTGAATCGCGTGGTGGTCGCCGCGTGTTCGCCGCGCACCCACGAACCGCTCTTCCAGGATACTCTGAAGAGCTGCGGTCTCAACAAGTACCTTTTTGAAATGGCCAACATCCGTGACCAGGATTCGTGGGTGCACCAGAAAGAACCGGGAAATGCCACGGAGAAGGCCATCGACCTGGTTCGCATGGCCGTGGCCAGAGCCGCGCTCCTCAAGCCCCTCATCGAACGGCCTCTCGAAATCAACCAGAAGGCGCTCGTGATAGGGGGAGGAATTTCCGGCTTGAACGCGGCTCTCAACCTTGCCCGGCAAGGCTTCGAGGTGGCCCTCGTGGAAAAGGAAAAAGAACTCGGAGGCATCGCCCGCCGCCTCCACCACACCATCGAAGGTCTCGACGTGCAGTCCTACCTGGCGGAACTGGTCGGAGAAGTGCGTGCGAACGGCAGGATCGAGGTCCTGTCGGACACGGTCGTAACCGGATACAAGGGATACAAGGGCAACTTCGTCACCGAGGTGCGGACGAACTCGGGAGAGGAGCGGCGCACGATCGATCACGGCGTCGCCATCGTGGCCACCGGTGCCGTTGAATACAAGCCGACGGAGTTTCTCCACGGGGAGCACCCGATGGTCATGACCCAGCTCGACCTCGGGCGCCTGATCCATGAGGACGGCCGGGGAATCTCCAAGTGGCGGCGCGTCGTCATGGTCCAGTGCGTGGGCTCGCGCAACGAGCAGAACCCCAACTGCAGCCGCATCTGTTGCCAGAACGCGGTGAAGAACGCCCTAACCCTGAAGGAGCTGAACCCGGACCTCGAGATCATCATTCTCTACAGAGACATGAGGATGTACGGAATGCTCGAGGATTACTACACCAAGGCGAGGCAGGAAGGGATCCTCTTCTGCCGGTATCAACAGGCCAATCCGCCCGCGGTGACATCGGAAAACGGCGCCCTGCGGGTTACCTTCAGCGATCACGTGCTGAACCGTAGCATCCAGGCCGGGGTCGATGCCGTCGTGCTCAGCGCCGGGACCGTGGCGGCCGACAACGAGCGCCTGGCCACATTGCTGAAGGTCCCGCGCAATGCCGAGGGTTTCTTCATCGAGGCCCACGCCAAGCTCCGCCCGGTGGACTTCTCCTCCGAGGGCATCTACCTGTGCGGAATGGCCCACGGGCCAAAGCTCATCAGCGAATCCATCGCCCAGGCCATGGCGGCGGCATCACGCGCGGGAGCGTTTCTCTCCTCCAAGGACCTCACCATCGGAGGAGTGGTTGCCCGGGTGGACCCGAGCCTGTGTGCGGCCTGCCTGGTGTGTGTCAGAAGCTGCCCTTACGGCGTCCCGCAAATCAACAAGGACGACGTTTCGGAAATCAACGAAGCTCTGTGCCAGGGCTGCGGGATCTGCGCGTCCGAGTGCCCGGCAAAGGCGATTCGACTGGCCCACTACGCAGATGATCAAATCATGGTCAAGGTGGATGCCCTGTTGGAAGGAGTGCTTTGATGGATCAATTCGAACCGGTGATCGTGTCTTTTTGCTGTACCTATTGAGCTTATTCCGCAGCGGACCTGGCAGGTTCCATGCGATTGAGTTACCCCAGCAACATCAGGATTGTAAAGGTGCCCTGCACCGGCAGTGTGGCTCCGATCCACCTTCTGAGAACCCTCGAAAAGGGTGCCGACGGAGTTTTCGTCGCCGGGTGCCTGGAGGGAGACTGCCATTATCAGGCCGGGAATCTCCGGGCCAGAAAGCGGGTGGACTACGTGCAGGAAATCTTGAAAAGCATCGGGATCGAACCCGAGCGGGTCGTGATGTACAATCTGTCCGCCGGGGAAGGTCCGAGATTTGCCGAGATTGCGGTGGAAATGACGGAAAAGATCCGACAGTTGGGGCCCAACCCCATAAAGCGTCAAGGTGACGTGAAGGAGACTGCCTAATGATCATGGCCAAAGCGAAACCCATTGAAGAAATCATTGACGAGATCAAGGAATTCAAGAGGATCCTGATCGCCGGCTGCAACGGATGCGTGACGGTCTGTGAAGCCGGGGGAATGAAGGAAGTGGAAGTCCTGGCATCGGCGCTCCGGATGTATTTCAAAAAGGCCGGGCAAGACATGGAGATAGGGGAGATCAGTCTCACGCGCCAGTGCGACAAGGAGTACATCAAGGAACTGCGGGACGGAATAGGCAAATACGATGCCGTGGTTTCGCTCGCCTGCGGCGCGGGGGTTCAGTTCCTGGCCGAAATGTATGAGACCAAGCCGATTCTTCCCGGAGTGGACACCTGTTTCATCGGGGTGACGGAGGAACCTGGGGTCTGGACGGAGCGGTGCGCGGCCTGCGGAGAATGCATGCTGGCCAGCACGGGAGGCATCTGCCCCATCGCCCGGTGCTCGAAGCGGATGGCCAATGGTCCCTGCGGTGGTTCCTCGGACGGGAAGTGCGAAGTGAACAAGGAAATCGCCTGTGGATGGCAGCTCATCTACGACCGTTTGAAGGCGTTGGGACAATTGGACCGGTTCGAAAAACCCGTCAGTCCCAAGAATTGGAAAACAAGCCGCGACGGCGGCCCACGAAAGATCATCAGGGAGGTCTCGCGCCAATGAGCACAACCACCCCAAGCAAACTGCAAAAGATTCTTGCTGCCGGACACTTTGGCGTCACCACCGAATGCGGACCTCCCAGGAGCTGCGATGGCGGTGTCGTGGAAGAGAAAGCCAAACACGTCGCCGGTCACGTGGATGCGATCAACGTCACCGACAACCAGACGGCGGTGGTTCGGATGTGCAGCCTCGCCTCCTGCATCCGGCTCCGAATCATGGGCCTCGAACCGGTGCTTCAGATGGTGACACGCGATCGGAACCGCATCGGGCTCCAGAGCGACTTGCTCGGAGCGGCGTCCTTCGGGATCAACAACGTGCTGTGCCTGACCGGCGACCACCAGAGCTTCGGCGATCACCCGGAAGCGGCCAACGTATTCGATCTCGATTCCACCCAGCTCATTCAGACCGTGAAGATGATGCGCGATGAAGCCAAGCTGCTGAGCGGGGCCGAGTTGAAAACGTGCCCGCAGATGTTCATCGGAGCCGCCGAAAACCCGTTCGCCGATCCGTTCGATGTCCGGGTTTCGCGCCTGGCCAAAAAGGTTGCGGCGGGAGCGCAATTCATCCAGACCCAGTGCATCTACAACCTGGACAAGTTCAAGAAGTGGATGCAGGGCATCGTCGACCGGGGACTCCACGAAAAGGTTCATATCCTCGCCGGGTTTACGCCCATGAAGGGGGTGGGTATGGCCAAGTACATGAAAAATCGGGTCCCGGGAATGGACGTTCCCGATGACATCATCAAAAGGCTGCAGGGAGTCCCCAAGGAAAAACAGTCCGATGAGGGAATCAACATCTGCATCGAACACATCCAGGAACTGAAGGAAGTGAAAGGCGTTGCCGGTTTTCACATCATGGCGATCGAATGGGAGGAGAAGGTTCCCGAGATCGTGGAGCGCGCGGGACTGTATCCCAGGCCCAAGGTCGATTGACCCCTCCGGCGGCGCGTTCCGTAGCGGGAATCCGCCCGGCGATTGGGACCCGGCGGGAAGACGCCCATCGAGAGGCGTCTAGCAGGGAGAGGACACCAGGTGGAACGATCGGACGTTGAGGCGGAGAGGATCACGTTCCTCAACCGGCAGAAGCGCTCCAAAGGCGCTTACGTCCTTTATTGGATGCAGCAATCCCAGCGGAGCGAGCTCAACCACGCCCTGGAATACGCGGCTCACCGGGCGAATTCGCTCCGGCAACCGCTGGTGGTCGTCTTCGGCCTCACCGGCGATTACCCCGAGGCCAACCTTCGGCATTATGCGTTCATGCTTGAAGGGCTCGAGGAAACCGGGGCGTCCCTGCAGGCGCGCGGGATCAAACTGGTCGTGATGCACGCTTCCCCCCCGGACGCCGCCCTGGTTGCCGCATCGGAGGCATCGTTTCTGGTCTGCGACCGTGGGTATCTGGGGCACCAGGCGCTCTGGCGGGCCGCCGTGGCGGCCGCGGCTCCCTGTCCGGTGGTGCAGGTGGAGGCCGACGCGGTCGTCCCGGTCGAAACCGCGTCCAGCAAGGCCGAATACGCGGCGCGCACACTGCGGCCGAGGGTTCACACCCACGCCCGCTCATTTTTGACGGAACCCGCTCCTGTCGAGCTCCGCGAATCGTCCCTCGATGCGGATCTGAACGGCATGGACGTCACAGACACGGCGAGGATCCTGCGCAAGCTGCGCGCCGATCGCTCGGTTCCTCCGGTGACCCGGTACTACCGCGGAGGAACAAGCCGGGCCAAAGAGCTTTTCGAGACTTTTTTGCGAAACGATATCGGCCGATACACGGAGGACCGGAATCAGCCGCACGCCGGCGCCGTTTCGCACATGAGCATGTACCTGCATTTCGGACAGATATCCCCCGTCTACCTGGCGCTCCGGCTGGGAGAAGTCGGCCGCGAACGGGATACGCAGAAAGCGGCGTTCCTGGAACAGTTGCTGGTACGGCGCGAACTCGCCTTGAATTTCGTCCATCATACCCGCAATTACGATTCCTATGAATGTCTACCGCGCTGGGCGCGGGAAACGCTTGCCCGGCACCGCAAAGACCGCCGCGAGTTCCGCTACGGCCGGCAGGAGCTGGAGAACCTGCGGACACACGACGAATACTGGAACGCCGCCATGACGGAGATGAAGATTACCGGCTACATGCACAATCACATGAGGATGTACTGGGGGAAGAAAATACTGGAGTGGAGCGAAACGCCCGAAGAGGCATTCCAGACCATCCTGGCCCTGAACAACAAGTATTTCCTGGACGGCCGCGATCCGAATTCCTATGCAGGAGCAGGATGGGTTCTCGGTCTGCACGACCGGCCATGGAAGGAGCGCCCGATTTTCGGAACCGTACGGTACATGGCCGCCTCCGGTCTCGAGCGAAAATGCGACATCAAAGGCTATGTGGAAGAAATGAAACGGCTGCGTGCTGGGGCGGCCCAGCCGCACGCGACGGCGGGATGACCCTTTTTATGACCTTCGAGCGGGGACGGCTTCAAACCCCGCGTCAAACAATCCTTGATAGGAATTCCGGTCTTCATTATATTGAGCGGGGAAATTCCCCGACCCCCTCACGGAGTCGCCGACCTGCGCACCCTGGTGGAACCGGAGACATTCGGATTTTCCACCCCGGCACGGAGTCTTCGCTTCTGAACCGGCCCAGGGAAAAGGAGCGAGGGATGCAGCCCCACGCCTGCAAAGCCTTTCTCCGAGGCCGTTTTCTGCCGGGAATGGCGTCTAAAGGACTTGCCGGGGCCGTGTGCTGTTCCTCCCAGGGTCATTGAACGGAGACATCGAGATTCCCATTTCCAAGGAGCCGCCTCATGAAGAAACTGGTTTGCCTTTCCGCCGCACTGGTGGTTTCACTCCTGTTCTGCGGCTTGTGCGGTGCCGAGGCTCCTCGTCAGATCGCCGGATTCCGCCTCGGCGTGAACGTCTCTCAATACAAGGATCAGGTTCAAGTGGAGACGGCGGTGCCGTTGCGCCACTCCGAGTATTTGTCCGAAGTGGACATCAAGCCCATCGACGGTTACAGGAGCGGATATCTTTCCTACGGGAACTGCGACCAGCCGGGAACCATCGTCAAGATAAAGTTGAAGTACGACAGGGATGACAAAGAGTTTTTCGACGAACTGATGGAACGTTTCGACAAGAAATTCGGAAAGCCCTCCGAGTACAAGGGTGACGCATTCCGGGCATGCATCGCCTGGAAATGGTCATTCACGGATTCGGAAAAAAACAAGATCAACATGGTGTTGCAGCACAATTGCCAGGATGATGAAGATTACACCAGCGGCAACGCGGTCAAGCTCTGGATGAAGAACCGCATCGACAGGGAGCGCGCCTGCCAGGAGGAGAAGCAATCGGAATCGAAGGGGGAAGATGCCGAAAAGAAAGCCCGAAAGAAGCCCGACATCAGGAACCTGATCCCGGAATGAAACCGCGCGCCCGGTTGTTCAAGGCCATGAAAGCGAAACCGAAAGTCATGACCAGGTCGGGCTGTTTCCGCCTCCCCATGGATTCCGGCCTCTGCGCCTCAATACTCCGTAGCAGCGCAAAACGGCCCTGCACCGCCCTGCCCGGTGCGTCCCATCGGTTCATACGCCCTTACCGGTAAGCAGCCTGTGACCTTCGCGCCCGAGCGAGGTTCATGCGCGCGTTCGCAAAGGCTCCCGAGCGTGGAGGGGAGGCCGGGGACAATCGCCCCCGCAGCCCCGGCGCACTTCACTTGACATCAATACCCATGCCCCTTATAGTTCATCGACTCAAGAAGCCATGGGAGGAATAAATGAAGACTCTGCTCCTGAATCCTCCGTCATTCGAGAAGTTTGACGGGGGGGCAGGTTCCCGCTGGCCGGCCCGGCGTGAGATCACGTCGTACTGGTATCCGGTGTGGCTCGCCTATCCGGCGGGAATGATCAAGGAAAGCAGGCTGCTCGATGCCCCTCCTCACGGTGTCACTCCGGAGGAAACCATACGTGTTGCCGGAGACTACGACTTCATTGTCCTGTTCACCAGCACACCGGGATTCAACAACGATATCCTGCTGGCGGAAATGATCAAGAAGAGCCATCCGGACGTCAGAATAGCTTTCGTCGGTCCGCCGGTGTCGGTTCACCCGGCGGAGTCCCTGAGGGCCTCCCCGGCGATCGACTTCGTGGTGAGGAAGGAATTCGATCATGCGGTCACCGAATTCGCCCAGGGAAAACCTCTGTCCGATATACTCGGCGTCAGCTACCTGGAGAACGGCCACATCGTCCACACCCCCGATCGCCCTCTGTTCACCGACCTGGATTCATTGCCCTCGGTGGTGGATGTCTACAAGCGGGACCTGGACATAACCCGCTACAATGTGCCGTTCCTCCTCCACCCATTCATCGCCTTTTACACCGGCCGAGGCTGTCCCGCGCGGTGCACCTATTGTCTTTGGCCGCAGACGTTCAGCGGCCACACATACCGCCCGCGGGCAGCCGAAAGCGTGGTCTCCGACGTGAAGCGCGCCTTTGAGCTCTTCCCGAACCTCAAGGAGATCTTCTTCGATGACGATACCTTTTCGTGGGATAAGACCCGGGTGCTCGATCTGTGCGCAAAGCTCAAGCCCCTCGGGTTCACCTGGTCCTGCACGTGTCGCGTCAATGCCGATCATGAGATGCTGAAGGCGATGAGAGATGCCGGCTGCCGTCTCCTGATCGTCGGATTCGAATCCGGCGACCCCGGTATTCTGAAGAACGTCAAGAAAGGTGCGACCCCCGAGCTGGCCAGGAGCTTTATGAAGACGGCCAGGAGCCTGGGGTTGGCGGTTCACGGGGATTTCATCATCGGCTTGCCGGGGGAAACCCGGGAAACGATCAAGACAACCATGCGGTTCGCCGAGGAACTCGACTGCGAGACCATCCAGGTGTCCATAGCGCACCCGTTTCCAGGCACCGATTTCGAAGTCTGGCTGCGCGATCGGGGTTACCTGACCAAGGACGAAATGTTCGATGAACTGGGGCACCAGCTCCCTAATTTCGAATACCCCGGCCTCACAAGGCATGAAATCGTCCAGGCCGTCGAAGACTTTTACGGGCGATACTATTTTCGTCCGAAAGTGGCCTTTCGCATCATCAGGCGCGCGCTTTTCGACAAGACCGAAAGAAGTCGCCTGTACAGAGAAGCGAGAGAATATCTCCAGCTTCGGGCCAAGCGAAAGCGATTCGTGCGGGGAAAGGTGTGAAGCTGCAGGGCAGGCGCAGATTTGGCGACATCGGTTTCGGGGTGTGATGAACCGAGCTCGAGTGATTCTCAACGGCGATGATTTCGGGGTCTCCGAAGAAGTCAACCACGCCATTGTCGCGGCATTCCGACGGGGCGTCCTGTCGAGTTGCAGCCTCATCGTCACTGGCGATGCCGCCCCTCACGCAGTCAAGCTGGCCAGGGAAAATCCCGGTTTGGCCGTCGGTCTCCACCTCGTCACCGTTCTCGGCAAGTCCGTGCTGCCCCCCAAGGAAATACCGGCGTTGGTGGACCGGAATGGATGTTTTCCTTCCGATCCGGCCATCGCCGGATTGCGGTATTTTTTTTGCCCGGCGGCCAGGAAGCAGTTGAAACGCGAGCTCTCGGCCCAGTTCGAGCAGTTCAGGGCCACCGGTCTGAGGGCATCTCACGTGGACAGCCACCTGCACATGCACGTGCATCCGGTGGTGTTCGACGCGGCCGTGGAACTCGCCGGGAAGCACGGCATCCGGGGAATGCGGTTGCCGGAAGACGATCTATGGACTGCCGTCCGCTTCGATGGCAGCCTGTCCGCTGCAAGAATGCTCACCACCCTCGTTTTTCGCCTGTTGTGCCGGCGCATGAAGCGGGTCCTGAGAAGGGAGGGCTTCGCATTTGCTCCGAGGGTCTTCGGCCACCTGATGAGCGGCGGAATGACCGAGGAATATGTCCTCCACGTGTTGAGACATCTCCCGGTCGCAACGAACGAAATTTACTTCCACCCGGCCCTGTGTCATAGTGTGGAGCGTGGTGGCGCCGCGGCGGCCCAGCTTGCAAAGGAATTCGAAATCCTGGTCAGCCCCCGAGTGAAGGAGGCCATCCGGACAGGCGGTATCGATGTGATCAATTACAGCAACTTGAAGGCGTTCTTATGAAAACCGCCGTTGTTCTGACCATAGCCGTGTTCGCCCAGGCGATCGGCAATGCGTGTTTGAGCAAGGGTATGAAAGGCATTGCCCTGGACCAGTTCGATGGAAGCTTCTCGGCCATGCTGTTGCTGGATGCCATGAGAGAACCGATGATCTGGCTGGGCACGCTTCTGCTGATCCTCTTCCTCGTGATGTTCTCGGCGACGCTCACATGGGCGGACCTGAGCCTTGTGCTGCCGGCCACGGCGTTCGGCTACATCCTGAACGTTTTTTTCGGCTACCATTTTCTCAATGAAACGGTGTCCAATGCGCGATGGGCCGGTACCGTCCTGATCTTCGTCGGTGTGGTGCTCGTCGCGGGGTCGGGCCGCAAATCCAAGCGCCGCCTGGACGGCGATGCATGACGGAGGCGGATCCGGCTTCCGATACCGGCTTGATGGAGCACTGAATGATAACCGCTCTCCTGGTCCTGATCATCGTCCTGTCGAACGCCGCCGGAGACGTGTTGATCACACGGGGGATGAAGCAGATCGGCGAAGTCGCTTCCATCTCCCCTCGTGAATTGCTTTCCGTCGCCGGAAGAGTATTCACCAACCTGAGTTTCCTTTCGGGCGTGGCCAGCCTTGCGGTGAGCTTCTTCGCTTTTCTGGCCGTTCTGTCCTGGGCGGATTTGAGTTTCGTTGTTCCCGCGACGTCGCTTGTTTACGTCGTTACGATTATCGGAGCCCGATTCGTCCTGAAGGAAGAGGTCAACGGGTTGCGCTGGGCGGGAACACTGCTGGTCTGCATGGGTGTCGCGCTGGTCTGTGTTCCCTGAAAAGGATCGGCCCTCGGGTCCGCGAATCCGCCGGCCGCATCGATTGAACCCATGGCATGAAATGCAGGCTCCGATGCTCACCGATTGTGTCGTTTTTTTCCTGTCCCTGTTGTCCCTTGCCGGGTGCGCCTATTACCTTACCTGCATCGTTGCGGCGCGGCGTTTTTTTTCCCGCCCGCGCCCCGCTGCACCGGTCTCCGCGGCCCGACCCGCCTCGATTCTCATTCCTCTGTGCGGCGCCGACTTCCAAGCCTATGACAACTACGCTTCGTTCTGCCGCCTGGACTACCCCGAGTTTCAGCTCGTGTTCGGCGTCCAGGACCCCACGGACAGCTCGATCCCGGTGGTGGAACAGCTCAAGGCGAACTTCCCTCACTGCGACATTCATCTGGTGATCGACTCGAAAGCCATCGGGACGAATCCCAAGGTAAGCAATTTGAACAACATGCTCGCGGCCGCCAGGCATGAAATGATCGTAATTGTGGACAGCGACATACGGGTGGAAGCGGACTACCTGTCCTCCCTGGTTCCGGAGCTCGCGGACGAGCGTATCGGTCTCGTCACCTGCCTTTATCGCGCCGGTGCCGCCCCGAATTGGACGTCGTTGCTCGAAGCGGTCGGGATAACGGGCGAGTTTGCCCCGGGGGTTCTGGTCGCCGACTTCACAGAAGGCGTCCGGTTCGCTTTCGGCGCCACCATGGCGACCACGAAAACCAGGCTGTCTTCCATCGGGGGGTTTGCGGTCATCGCCGATTACCTCGGGGACGACTACATGCTGGGAAACCTGCTTTGGAGAAAGGGATACGAAATCAGGCTGGGAAGGCAGGTGGTGGAAACGATGCCGCCACCGCTCAGCTTCCGCTCGATGCTCAATCATCAAATCCGCTGGGCGCGAAACATCCGGGCCTGCCGTCCCATTGGGCATTTCGGCACGGCGATCACTTACGGCACGGTTCCGGCGCTGCTCAACTTCATTTTCTTCGCCTCGCCTTTTACTTTCCTGCTGCTGGGCGCCGTTGCGGCCCTGCGGCTTTTCACCGGGTGGTACGTCGGGGTGCGCGGCCTGCGGGACAGGATACTGGAAAGGAACCTCTGGCTGCTGTTGCCTCGAGACCTGCTGGGATTTGGGGTCTGGTGCGCCAGCCTGACCGGATGGAGCGTGGAATGGCGGGGACGACGCTACCGTTTGCAGAAAGACGGCAGGATCCTGCCCCCGGGCGAGAGAGCAAAGCCTTGAGCCTTCGCGGCATTTCGGGCGTCGCCGGGGTTTCACGGGGTCAATCGCTGTCCATCCTTCAGGTGCAGTCCCAGCCGCCGTGGCGCCCCCCGTGCCAATCCAGCTGTCTCTTCCAACGATCCCGGGCTCTTGCATGCATGGCGTCGAGTTTCTCTTGCTGCTCGGGTGTCAGCAAGGGCTTCATCTGGGCGATTGCCCCCCGGATGATCTCCTCGACTTCCGGCCTGTGTTTTCTCCGGGTTTCCATCAACCGCCGTTCGGCCTCACAGATGATCCTGCCCACCTCAACCCGCTGTTCCCCGGTCAACTGAAGCTCTCCGGCCAGCCGCCGCATGATCGTCTTGCCCATCATGGGCCGATGACCGCCGGTGAGTGCCTGTTCCAGCGATCCTTTGAGGTAGAATCCCGTTCCGGCGACACCAACCAGGACTCCCGAAAGAAAAAGCGCGATCAATCCGAGCCATACTTTCCACTTCATCGTCGTTCAGCTTTCATACCAGGTTGCATTCAAGTCCGCAGCACCTGTGCGGGAGGGCATAAAGCGTTTCTCTTGCTACGTTTGGCCGGCAGATCGTTCCAAACAAGGGGCTGGGCTAATCCCCGCCCGCGTCTTCTCCCGCCGGACAGGTTTTGTGTGATCTTGAACGCACCTCGGTATCACAAGAGATCAAGAGAGCCGGCGATCAGAATGTCGTCGCCGAAAAACGCCGCCGCTTCGTATTCCGCGCCCGAATTCGACCCGAAGGTATAGAAAAGGACCAGCACGGCCACCAGCGAAGCCGTGGCGGCGAACCTCCATACCAGCCGCAGTGGAACAGGCTCCCGCACATCATCCCGTCGGGGAGCGACCGCGCGGATGTCCCGCATGATGTCGCTTCTCAGCCGCAGGCTCATCCGTTCCGTTTCCCTGTGCCGACGGGCGGACAGCAATGCGTTCTCGATTCTCGAAATCTCTTCCTCATCTGCTTTCATCTTCGTGATCCTTCTGTTCCAGCAGCTCGGAAACGACTCTCCTCATTTTGCGTTTTGCCCGGTAAGCCCTCACTTTGACGCCCACGACGCTCCATCCCAGCAAGTCGGCGGCTTCCTTTACCGGAATGCCGTCGAGATAGAGCATCGTGAGAACCGTGCGATCGCCCGCCGACAATCTTTGCAGGGCATACTCGAGGACTTCACCGGCTTCCTTCCTGCCCGCTTCCCTTTCGAAAACCTCCTGCGATTCGACGCTTCGCACGGCATCAACCCATTTCTGATGGTCCTCCGTGAGACTCGTCAGGGCTATTTCCCTGTTTCTCCGTCGATTTCGCCAGAAATCATAACAGCATCTCACCGCGATTTTGGACAGCCAGTATCCGAAGGGGGCCTTCGCCGAATAACCGGGCAGGGACCGATAGGCCCGCACGAAAGCCTCGTGGACCACTTCTTCCGTATAGTCGCGCGGCACATGGTTCGAGACAATACGACAGACCCGATCGCCATATTTTTCCATCAGCGATTCGAAGGCGTTCACATCGCCTCCGAGGACCCTCCCGATGACCTCGGAATCGAAATCGTCACCGCGCCGGTTGTCCTTCACTGGGATCACGGGCCTCTCTGTGCAGGAAAATCCACCGAACAATGAGACTCGGAGCGCGCGTCCGGAGGGGGAATATCCGTTGGTCGCGGCCGTCGCTCCCGAGCCGCGACCGTAAGGGGAAGGATCACTTGCCGTACTTGTCGATCCAGTCATCCAACAGGAAATTCCCTCGATGCCCTCTCCCTTCAAACATCGCTCCGAAATGCGCCCGTTTTTCCGTCAGTGCCGCGCGCTGTTCCGGCGTGAGCACGCCCTTGATCTCCGAGAGCGCTCGCCCTCTCAAAACGGCCGCCTGCTCTCCAACGGTTGCGAGTTGCCGGACGGCCTGCCTGATGGCTTCCTCATCCAGAGGCTCGGCATTGATCCGGTCGAACAGGGCCTTTTTCGCCTCCCTCATTTGCCCGACCACCGTCCTGAACTCGTCGCGATTGGATTTCATGATCACGGCGACATCATGCTTCTGAGCCTCCGAAAGATTCAAGCTGAGCAGGGTTCCGAGCATGCATCCCCCGTACCCTCCTCCGCCTCCCATACCGCCGCCGCCCATGCCACAGGGCCTGGCCGCAGCGCCGGTCGCCCCCACGGAGGCCATTGTAAACAGCACAAGGATTGAAACCAAAGCGATCTTTTTCATCATACTCTCCTTTTTCGGAACAACTCCATTCGAAACTTTCCGGTGCAGCCGGATCCACTTTCGATGACTTAGTCGCAGCGGCCACGGCAAAAGTTACAGTCGGAGATCCCGATTCCCGGCATGCCGTCGGAATTGTCGCGCAAAAGCAATCTCCGCCGAGAAGGGGAGCCAGGTACGATTTATGCCGATTCACGTTCAGGATTGCCGAAGAGGGGATCAGCGGAAGGTATGGCGGGCGGTTTTCGCAGCCATCATGACAAGAGCGGGGGTACGCTGGGCCCGGTGTGATCGTAGGCTCGCAACGGTCAAGGCAAGAAGTGGGCGAGAGGCTCAGCTTGGTCGTGGGCACGGAGGAACCGCGCCCACCCTGCCAATCCGTGCAGTCGCGTACACGGATCGCGCAGGGTGGGCCAGGCGGCAGGGCAACCCACGGCTCCAATGCCCCCGGCCCAGCGCTCGGCGCCATGAAGAACCTGGCTCACGGCGATTTTATGGGTTGGTATCGCCCACAACGGCGTTCTTCTGCACGCGCATCTTGCTCAGCAGATCGCCGATGCCGTTAGCCTGTATCGCGCGCGAGAAGGTTGTGTTGTAGTTTTCCACAATGCTGACGCCGTCGATCACCACATCCCGGATGCCCCATTTGTTGCTCTTGAAATCGAGCAAATAATCCACGGGGATATGTTCGTTGGCGCGCATGATGACGGTCCGCACCATCTTGCTTTTGCCTTCCGAGGATTCGCCGCGGTATTCGATGGTTTCCCGCTGCAGAAAGTTCAGCACCATCCGGGTGTAAGAATCCTGGAAGAGCGCGATGAAGAGCCCCTGGAATTCGGAGCGTTGAGCCGCGGACAGTTTGCCCCAGTGGCCCTTGATCGCCTCCCGGGCCATTTCGGAGGACAGGAAATTGTCGCTGATGAGCTTGCGCACCAGCTTCGCCCGCTCCGCGCGATGGGCCTCACCCTCAAGATCGGCCCGGGTCTGGATCTCCATCGCTTTGTCGAGAACCACCTTCACTTGGTCAGCGGCGCTTCCGGTTTGCGCCGACACAGGAAGAGCACTCACGAGTGAGCACAGGCACATCAAGGCAATTTGAAACCATCGTACCATTGTCTTTCTCCTTCTTCAGCGGAATTCCTTCGGGCGGATTCATGCCCGCCAGTATCGCCGGCAATACGAAAATGGCGGTTGCCAGAACACACAGGCTCCCGGACCATGCAACGAAACCGAGGCTGAAAATCCCCTGGTGACGGGAAATCATGAGCGTCCCGAATCCCACCGTGGTGGTGAGCGCAGCCAGGATGACCCCTTTCCCGGTGCTCCAGGGCAGATGCCCGGGCCGCATCCCGCCCTCCCGCCAGCGGGCGATGATGATGATCGCGTACTCGACCCCCGCTCCCACAACCAGGGGCATGAACATACTGTTCGCCAGGTTGAAGTCGACCCCCGCAACCCCCATTATGCCCGCGGTCCAAACCGTTCCGACGACGAGAGGGATGAGCGCGAGCGCAGCGTGCCTGAGGTTCCGGAAAGTCAGAATCAGCAGCAGGAAGATCGCCGCGAGGGCATAGGCGGACGCGAGCATGCATGCCCTCTTGTAGGCCGAAGCGAACAAATGGAGCGAAACGGGGTCTCCGACGACGTCCTTTTCGACGCTCATCACATCCTTTACGAATCGGGCGAGGGCTTCCTCTTCCCAGATGGATTCCCTGGGGAAGACGCGGAGCAGATACAGCCCGTCCCTGAGAAACTGGTCCCGGAGCATCTTGGGCGTATCATCGAGGGTCATGGGCCGCGCCGCCGCACCGTCCCTCAGGAAGCTCCAGGTCTCGTTCAGGTCGTCCGTGAACCTGGCCCGATACCCCGCAAGGCGCTGCGAACCTTCCGGGGAAGCGCGCAAAGCGCCGATGATGCCTGCACCCAGGTTCCTGACCGTGGCCATCTGTTCCACCAGGGGCTTGTCGGCCCCCCACTTTTCCGCCTGGTCGTCCTGCAGCTTGAACCGTATCCGTTCCAGCGTCTCGATCACGTCGGAAATGTAGGCGGGATCCGGCTGTGCCCGGGATGGGCGCATTTCGGGTATCAGGGGCAGCAGGGCCCTCAACAGGGGCAGCTTCTCCTCCTGGTCCTCGGGAAGGATGCCGAATACGGTCTTGACGCTCGCCACCGTCGGCAGAGCTTCGAACCGTTTCGCCTTGGCCGACGTCTCCTCGGGAGATGAGGCGAACGCGGCCGCCGACAGCAACTGATGCTCCGACTGTTCGATCAGCGCCTTTTCCCATACCACGGATTCAGCGTTTGCGGCCTGGAGAAGCAGAGGGTTCAACTCGAAGCGCACTCCCCGCAGCCCCAGGACACTCAACACGCAGAGCCCTATCGCGGCGGCCAGGACGAGGCTCGCCGAACCCCTCCCCAGCCGGATCAAATCGCGCTTGGCTTGAATACCGGGATCGACCTCCGCTCTCTTGCGACATCCTCCGAACAGAATCATCAAGGCCGGCAGAACGGTAAAACCCGCAAGCAGAATCAGCAGGATGCCCATGCCGGTGATCAGCCCCAATTCCATCAAGCCCGCAAACCCGGTCAACACGAACGGAATGAAGGAAAAAGCCGCGCTCACCCCGGCCAGAACAATGCCGGGGCCCGACCGGTCCATCACTCTTTCGGTCAGCGCCCGGTTGTCGAGCGCCCCGTCACGCTCCTCCTCCTCGAACCTGGCCATCCAGTGAATTCCATAGTCGACGCCCAGCCCGCACAGCAGAGGCGCAAAGACGACGGACAAAATATTCAGGTGGCCTATGAAAATCGTGGTCCATCCGAATGTCCAGCAGAGGCCGACGATCAGGGTCGCCACCTCGATGAAGGATCTGCGCAGGCTCCGAAGAAACAAAATCAGGAGCACAAACACGCCGAGCAGGGAGAACCACGTCGCCACGCTCATATCTCCCAGGACCGTCCTCATTTCATCGTTGTTCAGGGCTTCCTGCCCGGTCACACCGGCTTCGACGTCCGGGTGGAGTGCTTTCACATCGCGAATATGCCGCCTGAGCACGCCGAGAGATATCTGAGTGTCACTGAACGCGTCCATGGCCAGCTTCGCCGGAATGGCTATCAGGACCGCGAAGCGCTTGTTCGCCTCCCAGAAATACCCTTCCTGATCGAGGTCCCAGGCCCTGCTCTTGAAAAATGAAGACCATGGGGAGGTGTATTTGTCATGGCCGTCGAGATAGCTGGAGAGCCCATTGAGCGTCTGGATGAGAAAGCCCAGGTCCATGGGCTCTTTGCCCTTGGACCTTTTCGCGGCAGAGTCTTCGTCGAGGAAGCCCGTGAACAGCTCTCCCACCATGCGCGAAGCCATCTCCCGGTTCACCAGTTTCAGGAATCCGAGCAGGTCGGGAGCCGCGGACAACTCCGCGATCATTTTGGAATGTTCTTCAAGGCTTTCCCTGATTTGCAGGAGGTCCTTCCGGTCCAGGTAAAGCAGGGCCCATTTCTTGAACAGGTCGGGGTCCACCCGGTAGAACACGTCTCTGAAGTGCGCGGTGTCCTTTCCGACACGAGCCCCCAGCTCGGAGATGAAGGCGACGGCTTGCCGCGGCGTGGGAGCCTTGATCACGACGGAAAACGTCGCCCGGCCGTCAAAATTGAAAGGTTCCAGTTTCCTGGAAAGGGCAATCAAGGGGTGCTTGGCGGAGATCAGCTCCAGCTGATCCGTTTGGACATGCAGTTTTGTCGCGGCCAGGAAAAGCGAGGCCGCCGCAGTGACAAGAGCCATTCCCAAAACAAGGCGTGGCCTGGGCAGAACCCAGGCCACCCACGATTGCACGAGCCTTGAGAGCAGGTTCATTTCCGGTGTGGCATCCTGTTCTTTTCCGCTTTCAGTTCCACCCGAGCTCCATTCCGACTCACGAACCGCCGGTCCGGTATTCCGCGATCGCATGGCTCAGCCGAGCCAGCGAAACATTGTACTTGTAGAGTGCGGAAAGGTATTCCCCCTGGTTCTTCCCATAACGATCGATCGCATCGAACATGTCCTTGGCCGTTCCCACCCCGACATCAAAACTCGAGAAGGAGGACACGACCCACTTGCGGGCGGCGACCGTGCCTTTCCCGTAGTTCTCGTAAGCCGCCTGGGATTCCACGACCTCCTGGTAATACTTTGCCACTTCCACGGGGATATTGCGTTCGGCGTATTCTTTCGTATGGACCAGTTTCTGGTGCTCGGCCCGGGCCCTCGCCAGCTTACCCTGGCCAATACCCAGGTCGAAGTGCCAATTGGCGCCGAGAAATGCCCCGGCTTCGACATGGTTGAATTCGTCATGAAAGTACGAAATGTCCAGTTTTTCCCTGCCCGGCGCGCCCGCAAACGAGCCGACGCCGGCAACGAATATCGACGGATAGAGGTCCGCCCTGGCACCTTCGACCATGGCCTTCCGTGCCTGTATACCCTTCTTCAGCTGCTCGAATTCCGGTCTTTCCGCCAGGGCCTGCTGGATGTATTCCTCCAGAGAGCCCAACTGCCGAACATTCTTCGGGAGTTCCCTCGTGTCCAGCTTGAAGTCCTCACCAGCCGGATAGTTGATGGCTCTTTTCAGCGCCATGTAGGCCAACTGAGCTCCCGTATCGGCCTTGACCTGAAACTGTTTGATCTCCGCTTCATACGCCTCGAGCCGGTACAGGTCGCTGCGGTCCACGTTCTTCGAACCGGCCTCGAGCAAACGCTCGATGCGCCTGCGAGCGTCCTTGACGAATTCCTCGGCATCCTGTGAGGCCGATTTCCCCTGCGTGGCGACCACCAATCCGTAGTACATTTCCTTTACGGTCAGGATGACCTCGCCTTTCTTCTGTTCCTTGATCGCCTTCTGAACCTCGACCCCCAGCGCCGCGGCCTCCCTGCGGTTGGAAATCTTCCCGAAGGTGTACAGGGGCTGAACGATAAAGAAATCGAGGCTCCCGAATATCCCCACGTCGCCCTCGTCGCGGTCCTCGATGTGGCCGATGTTCGTGGCCGGATCGATCCTGACGATCGGTTTCTTGGCATCCTCGGAAGGGGCGCCGATGGCCACCACATCCAATTGCGCCCATTGGCCTCCCCTGGCCTGCGCAAGATCGCCCTGAGCCGCCTTGATGTCCTGATCGGCCTCTTTCAGTTGCGGGCTCGTCTCGAGCGCCATCTGAACGATTTCGTCCAGAGTCAAGACCCGCAGGCCCTCAGCCCGGGCTGCCCCCCCGGCGACGACCATCAATCCGGCAACCAGTACCGGCATCCAATACCGCGCTATTCGCCATCGGATGTCGCTCATACTCTCCCCCCTGCATTCACTGTATGCGACGGCTCCCGCCGGCACCAAAGATACAGTAGATGAGATTGAAAGAAAAGCGGGAATGCTCCCAGCGTATAGGTCGGTGAGCGCGCGCGTCAACTTGACACTTGCCCCCAGTTCTGTTAGCTAGTCACCACCTGAGACGTGGGCATTGCGCTTTGCGGCGTCGTTTCGGGCAGGTCCGGAACCCGGAGGGCCATCGGGCTGCATCGCTTTCACAGGGGGTTCTGCGCCATTCTCGATGAGCGGTTATGGCGGGATGCCGTCGGCAAGCCCGTCGTTCAAGAAACGAGTGGAGTCCGGACTACCGGGATTCGACAACCGACATGAAACGCATTCTCGTTATCAACGCCGACGACTTCGGCTATACCGGCGGAATCAACGCCACAATCCAATACTGTGCCGCCGAAGGGGTCCTTCGCAACACGACGCTCATGGCAAACGGTCCCGCCTTCGACGATGCGGTTGCCATTGCCAAAGCCAACCGGTCGCTGAGCGTGGGCGTTCATCTCAACCTCACGGAGCTGCAACCGGTCGCGAGTCCGGACAAGGTTCCCACGCTGGTCGATGAAACCGGCGCGATGCAGTCGAGTCCCCGCGGCCTTGCCGCAGCGCTGGTGAGCGGAGCAGTCTCAGCGGGGGACATTCGAAGGGAGCTTCTGGCACAGGTTTCCAAGGTCATGGACTGCGGTATCGTGCCGACGCATCTCGACAGTCACAAACACGTGCACGTCCTTCCCCCGGTCCTGGAAGTCGCGATCGAGATCGCTCGAAGGTATTCCATCCCCTGGATCAGGAACCCCTTCGAAGATGCGTCGGCGTGGCGGCTGATCACAGCGGTTGGGAAGAACGACCGCCGCGTGTTCTTGAAGCAGTACGCGGAGGCGAACATCATCAAGCCGTTGCAGCCTGTGTTCAGGCATTTCGTAAGGCGGTCGGGCCTGAGGACTCCGGATGGCTTCCACGGCCTTTCAGTGACCGGCCTCTGGAACGAAAACGTCCTGAGTTGCCTGGTCGGACGGCTGAAGCCGGGCGTGAACGAATGGATGGTACACCCCGGGGTGGTCGATCGGGCATTGAAGAATGCCCGAACCCGGTTGCTCGGTCAACGGGAAGTGGAACGTGACATCCTGCTCTCACCCGTTTGGGCGAGTCTTTCTGACAGGCACGGATTCACCGTGAGGGGTTTTGGAGAGGAGCTGTCGTGACAACACCACCTGTGGATACGGATGGTCCCGCGGTCGGACCCGGTCACGGTCCGGATGTTTCCGTGGTGATCCCGCTTCACAACGAAGCGAGGACACTCCGGGAACTTTACCAGCGGGTCAAAGACACCATGGAAAGCTTGCCGGGAACCTGGGAAATGGTCTTGGTGAACGACGGCAGCACGGACGCCACGCCCGGGATTCTGGATGAGCTGCACGCGTGCGACTCGAGGGTCGTGGTTGTCCATCTGCGGCGCAACTACGGCCAGACACCCGCCCTTATGGCCGGGTTCGACCACGCTCTGGGCGAATACATCGTCGCCATGGACGGCGATCTGCAGCACGCACCCGAGGAAATCCCGAATTTCCTGGAGAAAATCAACGAGGGCTACGACCTCGTTTCGGGCTGGAGGCTCACCCGATCGGACGCTCTGCTGACGCGCACGATCCCCTCGCGTATCGCCAACTGGTTAATCGCCAAAGTCTCCGGCGTCCGGGTGCACGATTTCGGGACCACGTTCAAGGCATATCGGCGCGACGTGCTCGCCGACCTCCACCTCTACGGCGAACTGCACCGATTCGTCCCCGCGCTCATCTCCTTGTACGGAGCGCGCATCGTCGAGATTCCCATCAAGGACATGGGGCGCAACGAGGGAAAATCGCACTACGGGCTTTCGAGAACGTTCCGGGTCATGTTCGACCTGGTGACGGTGGGTTTCTTGCGCAGGTACCTGACGAGGCCGCTGCACTTTTTCGGCAAGATGTTCCTGGCGTGTGTCGGCCCGTCTTTCCTGATCGGCACGTTCCTCGCCTACCGCAAACTCTTCGATGGAATATCCATCATCGAGCATCACGGACCGCTTGCCATCGTGGCTTCCGTGCTGATGCTGGCGGGAGTCCAGTTTCTGGCCATCGGTCTGATCGGCGAAATCCTGGTGCGTATTTACTATGAGACCCAGAACAAGAGAATCTACGCGGTGAAGAGGGTCTGCCGAAGGCCGTAGAAACCGCGGCTCCCGGTTTACGGCCCGTTTCGGTTCGTCATCCGACGCCCCATGCGGCTCGTTCGAACACCCCCGAGGCCCCGGGCGCCTCGGGGCGTCTCAGGTGGTGCCGGACTCCGCTTCTTTCTTTTTTCGCCCGCGTTCCCGGTAGATGAGGTAGATGTTCCTGCCGTAGACCACCAGACCGCTCGCCTGGCCCAGAATGAACACCGGATCCCGGCGAATCACGGCATAGATCAACAAAAGCCCCCCGCCGGCCACGCTCAGATACCAGAAAGCCATCGGGACCACGCTCCGGCCCTGCCTTTCACTCACGATCCACTGCACCAGGAACCGCGCCGAAAAGAGGCCCTGTGCAACGAATCCCAGAAAAAGTATTCCCGTCTCCGCCGACATGAATTCCTGGGGAAACAGCTTCAGGGCAACCAATCCTTTTTCCATGGTAATCCTCGGTCTATTCGAACGGAATGCTTCACTGCAGCCGCTTCCCAGGGCCGCAAAGCGGCTCGAACGCGGCCGAACTCCCGAGCTCGGCCGATCCGGTCCCAGAACTTTTCCTCCTCATGCGGGCAAAGCGCGACCGGCTCCACCAATCCCGACATCGCCGGCAAGCCTCCCCCTTGCGCAAGGGCGGCAAGGCTCTCGTGCATCTTTGATCGCGAATGCCGACACCAAGCTTTCCCCGCTCATGGGTGCAAAGCGGAGGCACCCCTCACGGCAGCCACGGCATTCACAAGCTTTCCCGGCGCAAAGGCGTATCACCGGTAAATACTGCGGAGGTCTCCTTGATGCAACTCTATTGTCAGAGGCGGCAAATCACGCCATAGCGGTAAACGAATTCGGATTGAAAATCAACTCGGCTTTTAAGATGAGATCAGCCTTTCAAGCGGAAAGAACGTCAGATTGATTCTTTTTAATTGAAAAACCACCCTGACTAGCCTTAATTATAGAAGAATTTGGCCGATGGGGGAGCAATCTGTGCAGGCGGGGTCTGGACAGTCAGCGGCAGGGACTCATTTATGAACGCCATCTTCATTATGGCATTCGTCCTGGCATTTTGTCTAACAGGAGCTTATTTTCTGCACAAACCGATTCGAATATTAAATCGCGATAAAGTCCTCTACCTGTTCGGGGTCGCCGCCCTGCTGCTTGGATTGAGGCTTTTCCAAGTGCTCTGGGAACGGGGTCCGGGACAACCTCGTTTCTCCGATCCGATTTTCGGTTGGAATGAACCTGTTTTTCTTTCCGCCGCAATCATGGTATTAGTGGTTTGCGCGCTGCTCGTGCCGATTGTGATCCGCCGCGGGGAGGAGTGGAAATCGGCCGGGAAGGGCGCGGAGGAAACGGAGCGGCTTCTGGCGGCGGTTCTTTCCGCATCTCCCGTCGGTTTCTGCCTGCTCAAGGAAGACATCATCCAATGGGTGAATCAGGCTCTGTGCGACATACTCGGCCGCGGTGCCGAGGAACTCGAAGGCCGCAGCATCGCTGGGCTTTATGCTGAAGAGGGCGAGCACGAGCGGGTGAAGACGCAACTGCTCAACGGGTGCACCGCTTCGGAGGGCGCCGGGGCAGCCGCGTGTTGGATTCGCGGGAACGGCTCCACGCTGCATTGTCTTCTGCAGGCCGCTCCCACGGGCATGAATACCCTCGATGGAAAACGTGTCCTGGCCGTGATGGACACTTCGGAATTGAAACGAAAGGAAGAGGCTTTACTCGAAAGCGAGGAACGCTACCGCAGATTTTTCGAGGAAGACCTCGCTGCGGCGTACGTTTCAACCCCGGACGGCCGGCTATTGTCCTGCAATCCGGCATTCGTGCGAGTATTCGGTTTCCCATCGGTTGAGGCAGCGATCACCAGTGACCTCAACTTTCTCCAGCCGGCGTCCGATTCCGAAGCTGGTGTTGTCGAACTCATCAGGAAACGGAAGAAGATCGAGAATTATCGATGTGAGCTCAACCGGTGCGACGGGAAGAGAGTGCACGTCGTGATGAACGCCGTGGGGACGTTCACTCGGCAAGGCGAGTTGACTCTCCTCAAAGGCTACCTGCTGGATGTGACGGATCAGAAGAACCTCGAAGAGCAATTGCGCCAAGCCCAGAAGATGGAAGCCGTGGGGCGGCTTGCAGGAGGGATCGCGCACGATTTCAACAATCTGCTCACGGCCATTACCGGCTACGCAGATACGTTGGAATCAAACCTCAAAGGGGAAGACGCTTTGAGAAAGAATGCGGAAGAAATCAGAAGGGCTGCGGAAAGGGCCGCCGCCTTGACGAGCCAGCTCCTGGCCTTCAGCCGCAAGCAGGTTCTGAGGCCGAGAGTACTGGACCTTCGTGACGTTGTCGCACGCATGGAGGAAATGCTTCGCCGCCTGATCGGGGAAAACATCGCGCTTTGCACGGCGGTCGACGAGGGACTCTGGCGCGTGAAAGCCGACCAGGGACAGATTGAACAGGTCATCATGAACCTGGTCGTGAATGCCCGGGATGCCATGCCCCAGGGAGGCCGGCTGCTGATTGAAGCCCGCAACGTCGAGCTCGACGGCAGCTACGTCAGCAGACACATGGCCGTGAACCCCGGTTCTTACGTGTTGCTCGCCGTGAGCGACGACGGCATGGGTATGAGCAATGAAACCATTTCTCACCTGTTCGAGCCCTTTTATACCACCAAGGAACAGGGAAAGGGAACGGGGCTTGGACTGGCAACGGTGTACGGAATCGTGACTCAGAGCGGCGGGCACATCTGGGTGTACAGTGAACCGGGAGAAGGCACGACATTCAAAATCTATCTGCCCCGGGTGGAAGGCGAGGTCGAAGAAGTGCTGCCGGCCCGGCAGGAAGCTATTCCGGTCGAAGGCAGCGAGACCATCCTGCTGGTGGAAGACGATGATCTGGTGAGGAACATGATCTGTGAAACCTTGAAACAGAATGGCTACACCATGCTCAACGCCGCCAGTGGGGATGAAGCGCTGAACCTGTGCGGCGATCATCAGGGGGTGATCGATCTGCTGGTCACCGATGTGGTCATGCCCGGAATGAACGGGCGGGAACTGGCTGAACGGTTGTCGACCGCATACCCGCGTCTGAAAACGCTTTTCATCTCGGGCTACACCGACCACGGCATCGTGCACAACGGCATTCTCGACCCGGAGACCGATTTCCTGCAAAAACCCTTCAAGTTGGATGCACTGGCAAGGAAAATCCGTCAGATCATGGACAGCTGATTTCCCGGAAGCGCGACACTCCCGGCCGCACCCTCACTCCCCTGTCGGATACGACGTTCAAGACCGCGCTAAAGTCTCCTGTCGAACCAAACCAAATATCAAAGGCAGGAGTATCAAGGCTCATCGGGAACCCCGCGATTTCGGCGGGTCGATCGCGGGCAGGCTTGCGGATGTGCCCGGTCACGGGAGGCTTTCGAATCAATCCGTTTCTTCCGCACTCGCTCGTTTTCCGCTCGATTCGATTCCGTATTTCTTGATTTTGTAATTGATCGCCCTGCGGCTGATGCCCAGCAGTTGAGCGGCATCCTTCTGGACCCATCCGGCCTGCTGGAGAGCCCGCACAATGGCGTTGCGTTCGCTTTCTTCCAGGGAGAGCGAATCGCCGGCGGATACGTGCGGCTTCAGAGGCGCATGCGGCAGCCCTGATAAGTGCAGATCGCTGGGACGCAAGACGCTTTCGCGGCAAAGGACGGCTCCGGCTTCCAAGGCGTTCTTCAGCTCCCGGACATTTCCGGGCCACGGGTATTCGGAGAGCCATCGAATCGTCTCCTGGGGGAGCCTCACGGGGGGCAGATTCTGACTCTCGCAAAAAAACTGAAGAAAGTGCTGAGCCAGCAGCGGAATATCCTCCCGCCTTTCCCGGAGCGGCGGAATCCTGAGCGTGACGACTCGGAGCCGGTAGTACAGATCTTCTCTGAAATTGCCGGCCTCGACATCCTCGGGCAGGTCCACGTTGGTGGCCGCGATCACACGGCAGTTCACCGGTATTTCGCGCAGATCGCCGATGCGCCGAATCTTGCGGTCTTCCAGGAAACGCAGCAGCCGGACCTGCATTTCGGGTGAAATATTGCCGATCTCATCCAGAAAAAGCGTGCCCCGCTCCGCCGCTTCGATCAGTCCCTTTTTGTCTCTGATGGCGTGAGTGAACGCTCCCCGCACATGGCCGAAAAGCTCGCTTTCCAGAAGCCCCGTAGGCGTGGAGCCGCAATCGACCACGACAAACGGGAACAGCCGCCTCGGACCTTTCTGGTGAATCAGGCGGGCCACGCGTTCCTTGCCCACCCCGCTCTCGCCCAGAATCAGCACGTTCACGTCACTGGGGGCAATGCGCTCCACCAGGTCCTGGAGCTCTCTCATGGAGGCGCTTTTACCGCCCCAGAACTCGTGTTTCGGGGAAATCGTCTCCTGGGAAGGCGGATGGGGAGCCGGTTTTCGCAGAATCTCCTTGACCTTCAGGACCAGGTCGCGGCCGTCGAAAGGCTTCGTGAGATAGTCGATCGCCCCGGCCTTCACGGCTTTCACGGCATCGGAGATCGTGCCGTAGGCCGTCAGAAAGATCACCGGAAGCCCGGCGTGAAAGGTCTGTATCTCGTGGAAAAGGTCCATTCCTCCCATCCCCGGCATCCGTACATCGGTGATCACGAGATCCACGGCACCGGCTTTGAGGAGATCGAGCGCTTCCTGTCCGCTGGTCGCCTTGAGCACACGGAAATCCATCGAAGACAGACGTGCCTCGATGACCTCCAGGATGTGCAAATCGTCATCCACCACGAGGATGGTCCGCTTGGTCTGCAAAATCCTCTCCGCATCCGGGTTCCCTCACGGGGAGGAAACCTCTTGCTTCTTCTCCTGAAACTTGAGGTGTATCTCTTCCAGGGAGTTGATCTGATGTTTGAGCCGGCGGTTTTCCTTTTCCTTGGCTTCAAGCTTCGCTTTCAATTGCTCCACTTCTTTTTCCTTGCCCTGGAAAAGGCTTTTGTACGGAGGCACGTTGTTCGCCGGCGCCTCCTGGGAGGACAAAGCCTTGTTCCTGGCACTTTCGGCGACGATCCGGCTGGTCAGCCGCTCCAGAAAAAGCGTGAGCAGAAGCGGATCTTCGGTGTCCGGCGCAGTCTGAGCCCGCCTGCTCCAGAACTCCCAGAAAGACATCGCCTCACCGTACTCCTCCGGTGTCCTCGCAAGCATGAATCGCGTCACAGCCTGCCCGAAAAGGGCCTTGCGGCTGACGGATTCGGTCTTGGCGTGTTCGTTGAGTTCCTCGAATATGATCAACGCCCGGGCATAATCCCCCTCCTGGAAAGCCGAGACTCCATCAGCCCACGTCCCGGGTTCGACCTGCTGCGCGGGCCGGGTCTGTCCCCGCAACGTCACCGTCGGGTGCACGCTGCACGCCACATGACCGCACAAGACCATGCAAACCAGCAGCGGGACCCTCCAGCCAACCAGAAACCCCAAAGGAAAACGAACGCTCATGGTCATGCCTCATCCACCGCGGGAAGAGTGAAGGAAAAGGTACAGCCTTCTCCCGTTCGACTGCTCGCCCAGACTCTTCCGCCGTGAGCCTCCACAATATGCTTGGAAATGCTGAGTCCCAGACCGACACCGTCCACCTCGTCCCTGACCCCCGAAGCCCGATAATACTTGTGAAAAACCAGGGCCAGTTCCTCGTCCGGTATCCCCGGGCCGCTGTCCGATACGGAAAACGTCAGGTTGGAGCCACTCTTAGCAGGATCGAACTCTGCCTTTACCACAACATCCGTGCCCGGTGGGGAAAATTTGATGGCATTTCCCAACAAATTGAGAAGCACCTGCTGCAGGTTTTCGGGATCGCCCATAGCCCGGGGAATTCCAGGGGCGATTTCGGTCCGGATGCTGATCCCCTTCGCCTCCGCGGCGGGGGTGACCCTGTGGATGCTCCCCGCCACGAACTCGGCGGCATCGAGGGGCCGCGGCCGGATGGACACGGCACCCGCCTCGAGCCTGGACACCTGCATGAGATGGTTCAGCAGGGAGGTTATCCTTTGTATTTCATCGCTGGCGATCTGCAGGAAGCGCCTCTGCCGCTCGTTGATTTCCCCCACCACCTCCTCGACGATCAAATTGACGGACTCCCTGATCGAGGTCAGCGGCGTCCTTATTTCGTGGCTCAGCATGGAGATGAAATCCGACCTCATGCGCTCTTCTTCGGCCAGCCGGGCGGCCATCTCGTTGAATGCCCCCGCAAGCTCTCCGAATTCGTCCTTGGTCAGAATGCGGATCGGTTCGATGGACCCTTCCCTGGTTATGGAACGAATGCCCCGGCGCAATTCCTGGAGCGGCTTGTTCATGTAGTGCCCGAGGTAGATGCTGCCGAGAAGGCCGGCGAGCACCGACACGCCAAGGCCGATGAACCCGGCCTGGAGCGCCATGCGGCCCGTCTGGCTGAGGATCCGCATCTCCGATTCGATTTCCTGTTCGTTCGCGGCCCTGGCCTTGGATATCTTCCGGATCCACTCGTTGATGACCTCCTCGGCAAGCCAGGGAGTCTTCGCCCCTTCACCTTCCACCGGTTCGCTTCCGGTCGCGGCAAAGTGAATCTGGTAATTCCGGAAGAGGTCGTCCCAGGGGTCGCCTTGCTTGCCCCATCCGGAGCTTATGCGCAGGATCTCGACAAGATTCCCCTCGTACTCCTTTTGCGCCGAGAAAAAGAACTCCTTGTAGTCCTCCTTCTTGAGCAAGTCGTACTTGCGTTCGTTTTCCGCCATCCAGAGCAGGCTGTCGATCATCTTCTTGGATGCAGCGGCGATCCTGTAGTTCCTGTTCACGACCGTTTCGGATATCTGCATGATTTGGCGCATGTGCACGAAAAGGATGACGATGGTTCCGTAGAAAATCGTGGCGAGTGCGAAATACCAGAAGAATAGCTTGATAATGATGCCGAACTTTATTTTCATCCCGTCCCTGCCTTCACATGCGGCACCGAACAGAAGGGAAAATCACACACCGGGCAACCGGACACACTTACCGGCTTGAAGCACGCCTGCGGTGTTCCAGCGGCACAACTCAGCGTAATTTAAAATGATAGATGAACCACGGACAAGAGTCAACCGGGCCTGCCTGCCGCGAGTCGCCGCGGCGCTACATCCTTTCGGCCTCTTCCTCGAAGAGCTCCAGTTCGACTCCACCCGTCTCAGGGTCTCGAGCCGCTTCCAGGAATCGGTCCACGGACAGGCAGCCGGGGACACCGGGCCGGAGGGTGAGAACGAATCTTCCACCAAGATGCAAAGAAATTCTTCCCGACGACGAAGGTGCTTCGAAGCAAAGGCGCTGCCGCTCAGGCTCGTATGCGATGCGGATGAGAACGGGTCGACCGCCTTCCGGTCGGATCAGCCCTTCGGCCGAGAGCGGGTCCTCAGCCACTGGAAGCGGTGTCTGAGACTGAGCGGCCAAGTCCGCGGCCACTCCCGGGGAAACTTCGGGCCCTCCGGATTTTCGTCTCCGGATTCTGGTCCAAAGTGAGCCCAGCACTTCGGGTAAAGCCGGAAGCGGCTCAATCCCATGAGCTGCCGCGATTTCCGGGTATACCCGCAAAATACTCTCGAAATCGCAGCGCACTTCAGACGGCAGCACAAGCCGGACCCGTTCATAATCGGACAGAAGGGGCGCGAGCACTTCGCTCACCAGTTCCGACGGGAGTGTGCCCAGCAGCATCTGCTCCCAGAGGCTGCGGAAAACGGCTTCCGGAAACTTGTCGAAGAGCGTTTCGCCATTCACGACCGCAATCCTCTCGCCCGATCAACAGAAAAGGAACAATACCTGGCGGTAAAGGCATTCCCGGTGACCCGCCAGGAGCATCCGGTTGGCGTGATCGAGACGGTTGTCGAGGTTGAACTGCCTCCTGAGCTTTTCCGCCAGCGGCCTGCGGTCTTCGCCCTGGAGCCATCCGTAGAGGGTATCGTCCCATTTTCCCCCTTCATAATTGTAACTCGGAACCGCCGTCTCCTCGTTGATGATCTTCCCTTCGATCGCCCGGTCCAACAGGTTCGTCAAGGCACTGCGCAGATACCCCGTCCCGGACGCGCATGCCCGTTCCCGATCGACCCTGACGAGATCCATGAGCAGGTAGGCCAGCCAGACCATTGACTTGATCCGCTGGGTCCGGTCCTGATCCACGGAAGTTTTGTCGCCGGCCGGGGAGAAGAATCGCAGGAACACGACCACGTCTTTCGTGTCGGCGCTCTTGAGAGGACCTGCGAACAGGCACCTGACGATCATCCTGACGGCTTCCTGCCGCCGGGGGATGAGGACCCTGTCTTCCTCCGCCCCCTGCGCCATCCCGAAGGCGTCCTCGAGGACAACCCGAATGGTCTCCGCTTCCTTGAACAGCACGAAGTGCTCGAACTCCAACTCGAGCTTCATGCGTTCGAGCACGTACTTCAGCACTTCCGACCGGGCCTCATCCGCCTTTTTCCGATCGTTTCCTCCTTTTCGCCGAAAGACCTCCCCCACCATTACCGTCAGTGCTTCGCGGTGTTTCCGGGCGGTCCTGGCGAGCGGCTTGAACCGGGTCTGAGTCCAAACCTCAATGAGGTCGTTCACGAATCGGCCGGCATCGGCGCCCCAATCCAGCATTCCGAAGACTCCCGCTCAGAGGAAAAGAAACGAAGAGGAACCCTGAAATCGCGTTCGAATCGTCACCGGATGCAAACAGTCCGATGCCGCGGACGAGGAAGCCGCCGGCAGGCACAGACACAGCGCCCGCAGCCGGGGACACTCCATGCCGCAACGGTTATCGGCCGCTTACCCGAGCACCTCGTCCACCGGTTTGTAGAACTTTTCCAGTCCGAAGGCCTCCGCCACGGGCTCAAAGGTGATGGCGCCCTTGTAGAGATTGAGTCCTCTCTTGAGGGCGAGGTTACGGGCACATGCCTTTTCGAGCGTCTCACCGGCCAGTTTCAGACCGTATTTGATGGTGCGGTTGTTGAGCGCGAACGTGGAAGTGCGCGCGTAGGCCCCCGGCATGTTGGCCACGCAGTAGTGAACGATGTTTTCAAGAACGTAAATCGGTTCCGCGTGGGTGGTCGGCCTCGACGTCACGGAGCACCCTCCCTGATCGATGGCGACATCCACGAAAACGCAACCGGGTTTGAGGAGCTTCAGAGTCTCCCGCGTGATCAGTTTGGGTGCCTTGGCCCCGGGAACAAGGACGGCGCCGATGACGATATCGGCATCCTCGATATGGAAATCGATGGTGTGACTGTCTGAGAAAACTGTCGCCACGTTAGGGGGCATGATATCGCTCAGACGTCCGAGGGTATCCAGGTTGATGTCGAGTATGGTGACCCTGGCCCCCAGCCCTGCCGCAACATGGGCGGCATTCCTGCCCACGGTCCCGCCGCCGAGGATGAGGACGTTCCCCGGCTTGACTCCAGGCACACCGGTCGGCAGAAGCCCGCGCCCGCCATGAATTCTGCCCATGTAGAAAGCTCCCATGAGCGGGGCCATGCGGCCGGCAATCTCGCTCATCGGCTTTAAAAGAGGCAGGGAACCGTCCGCTTCCTGGACGGTCTCGTAGGCGAGAGCGATGATGCCTTTTTCCAGGCATGCCCGGGTCAGCCGTTCATCGGCGGCGAAATGGAAATACGTGTACACCAGTTGGTCCGGCTGAAGCAGATCGTACTCGACCGGCAGCGGCTCCTTGACCTTGACGATCATCTCGCAGGACTTCCAGACCTCTTCCGCCGTCGGCAGAACACGGGCGCCCGCGGAGACGTATTCGGCATCGGCGATCCCGGACCCGGCTCCAGCGTCCTTTTGCATGTAGACTTCATGACCTGCTTCGCAGTAGGCTTTGACCGCAGCCGGAGTAAGCCCGACTCGGTATTCATGGTTCTTGATTTCCTTCGGGCATCCGATTTTCATGGAATCGAAGTCTCCTCGATGATTGTTCACGGGCGCTGCAACCGGAAGTCGGTGACCCTTCCCGGAAGCGGGAGTTCGACACGCATTCTTTATAGCGGATTCTCCCTGTTTTTTGCACGTTAATTCAAGAACTCACGACGTTAATTCCACTTTCCGCAGTCGTGCCCGCGATGTTGTTACTCGCGGGCGGTCTTCGGCGGCTGCCGCCCCGGACTCGAAGGCCGGGAGAACAAGCGTGCGTCGCCGGAATCGCACGGCGGCCTTCGGCGATTCATCCCCGCCGGTGGCCGGGGGCGGAACGGTCTCCCCTGCGCACTGGAGACGGCTCCCCCCAAAGCGGGTAAACGGCCCGGCGTCCGCCCGCCGCTTCCACGCGGCGGCGCGCGAACGATCGGCCCCCATATGTGGCGCCGAATAAGCAATCACAATTGACAGCTCCCGGGTTTTGTGCTGTAAGGACATGTGATCCTGGACCTTAAGACCACTGGTAGCGTTCGCTGCGATTGTCTCATCACAGGGAGGAGAGCCGTCATGAAGAAAATGTTGTGGATCATGGCACTGAGCTTGATCGTGCCGCTTTGCGTCACACCCGCTTCGTGGAGCGCCGACACCATCAAGGTCGGTTTCAACATTCCCCTGACGGGCGACATTCCCAAGGTCGGGGAAAGCTCCAAGTTCGCCGCGGAAATCCTCAAAGGCGAGATCAACGCCGCCGGAGGGCTGAAAGTCGGGGACAAGACCTACCAGCTGGAATTCATTTACGAAGACAATGAATCCAAAGCCGAATCGGCCACCGCCACGGCCTTGAAGCTCATCACACAGGATGGCGTCCTGGCGATTATCGGCCCCCAGTCGAGCAAGCAGGCCATCCCGGCGGGTCAGGTTTGCAACGACAACAAGACTCCCATGATCTCCCCCTGGTCGACCAACCCCAAAACCACTGAAAATCGCCCCTACGTGTTCCGGGCGTGTTTTCTCGATCCGTTCCAGGGTCCGGTGGCCGCCAAGTTCGTAACCGAGGAATTCAAGGCCAAGAAGGCGGCCGTGCTCTATGACATCGCCAGCGACTATCCAAAGGGCCTTGCGGAGTTCTTCAAGGACGCCTTCGAAAAGATCCACGGACCGGGCTCGGTGGTGGCGTTCGAGACGTTCACCACGAAGGACAAGGATTTCAGCGCCCAGCTCACCAAGATCGTCGCTTCCGGGGCCGACGTTTTGTTCACCCCGCAATACTACGATGAAGTTCCCCTGATCGTGAAACAGGCCCAGGAACTCGGATGGAAGAAACCCATCATGGGCAGCGACAGCTGGGGATCGGCCGAGCTGATGAAGCTCTGCGGCGATGCCTGCAAGGGCTACTGCTTCAGCACTCATTACGCTGCCGCCGGAGCCAAGGGAGCCACCAAGGAATTCATCGACAAGTACAACGCGAAGTACGGCTACGTGCCCGACGACGTTGCCGCTCTCACCTGGGATGCCATCAACCTGCTCTTCACCGCCGTGAAGAACACCGGCGGGCTGACCGGCAATCTCGACAAGGACCGCGACGCCATCAAGGATAAGCTTACGCAGGTCAAGGACTTCGAGGGCATCACCGGAAAGATGACCTTCGCGCCGGGCGGCAATCCGACCAAGTGCGCGGTGGTCGTAAAGATCAGCGACAAGGGTGAATTCGAGTTCTTCAAGTCAGCCTGTCCCTGAACCGCCGTCACGTGTTGACCGATCCGATTTGACATGGAAGGCGGGAAGCGATTCCCGCCTTTCTATATGGTTTCTCAAGAGGAGCGGCCTTTGTTTTTGCAGTCGTTTTTTCAGAACGTTCTCAACGCCATGCAATGGGGAAGCTTTTATGCCCTCATCGCTCTGGGTTACACGCTGGTCTACGGCGTGCTGCTGCTGATCAACTTCGCTCACGGCGATATTTTCATGGTGGGCGCCTACATCGGTTTTTTCATCGCAACCCTGCTCCTCGGGCATTACACGGCGGCGCTTCCATTCGCACTTTCTCCGACGGCCATCTTTGTCCTGAGCCTTATTCTGACCATGATCCTCACAGCGGGCGTGGGGGTAGCCATCGAACGGGTTGCCTACCGTCCGTTGCGGCGTAAGGGGGTCTCGCGCCTCTACGTGGTCATCACCGCCCTGATGTGCGGGCTGATCCTGGAAAACGGCAACCTCGCCCTGCTGGGCGCCAGCCGCCGAAGCTTTCCGGAACTGCTCCCCAAGGCCATGTACACTGTCGGCGGAGTCGTCATCAGCAACATCAAGATCCTGGTCATCGTCACGACCATACTCGTCTTCCTGCTGCTCGAAACCATCGTCCGCAAGACCAAGATCGGCATGGCGATGCGCGCGATTTCCTACGACCGGATGGCTGTCCCCCTGATGGGAATCCCGGTCGACACGGTGATCGTGTTCACATTCATTCTGGGGTCCTCGATGGCTGCCCTGGCCGGAGTCCTGTTCGCGACCGCCTACCCGGTCCTGGAGCCGTACATGGGCGCGCTGGTAGGCTGGAAAGCGTTCATCGCGGCTGTCCTTGGCGGAATCGGAGAGATTCGCGGGGCATTCCTGGGAGGATTCCTCCTCGGATTCATCGAAATTTTTGTCGCGGCCTATTTCCCCTCGACCCTGAGGGATCTCATCGCCTTCAGCATTCTATTGATGTTTCTCACTGTAAAGCCGACGGGGATCTTCGGCGTCGCCCGCGCGACCAAAATCTAGGACCAGGACAAAAAGCATGCGATCATTGTCGATACTGGCATACGTCCTTCTGGGCATCCTCCTCGTCGCCGGTGCCATGGGCAACTGGGTGAATTCTTACATTCAACTCGTCATCATGTACATCGGCATCAACATCATACTTTCCTCCTCGCTGAACCTCGTCAACGGGTACATGGGCGAGTTTTCGGTGGGGCATGCCGGGTTCATGGCCGTCGGTGCCTACATCACTTCGGTGCTCAACGTATGGTTCTTCACCGACAGCACAATTTTCGGACCGTCCCTTTTCCCGCCGGTGAGCGCGGTCGTGCTGTTCCCCGTCACTTTGCTCATCGGGGGCATCGGCGCCGCCCTGGCGGGGCTGTTGGTGGCCATCCCCTCGTTCCGGACCCGTGGAGACTACCTCGCCATCATCACGTTGGCGGTCAACTACATTGTCAAGAGCTCCATCGAGAACCTGCAGGTGATCGGCGGCGCCCGGGGTTTCATGGGCATGGGGAGTGTCGTGAATGCGATGAAAAGCGCCGTCCAGGTGCCCTGGATTCTGATCTGGGTACTGATCGCCACCGGGCTGGCGATCTGGGTCCTCTACCGTTTTGTCAATTCCACTTACGGAAAGGGAATCGTGGCGATCCGGGACGATGAAATCGCCGCGGAAATAATGAGCGTGGATACCCGGCGCATGAAAATGGTCGCTTTCATGCTGTCCTCCGGGTTGGCGGGCATTGCCGGGGGTCTGTTCGCTCACGTGCTCGGCTACATCAATCCCGGAACCTTCACGATCATGAAATCCACGGAAGTCCTGGTGATGGTGTACCTCGGAGGCATGGGTTCGCTCAGCGGGTCCGTCCTGAGCGCCGTCATTCTCACCGTCGGCCTGGAGCTCTTCCGCTCCTTCCAGGTCTGGAAGTGGGTGGTGGTCCCGCTTCTGCTCATTCTGCTGATGCTCTTCCGTCCCGAAGGGCTTTTTGGCCATCGCGAACTGACCGACGTCTTCCCGTGGCTCGGCCGCCGGTTTGCCAAGAAGGAAAGGCAGGTGTAGATGTCGCTGCTTGAAATAAGGGATTTGACTCACTTCTTCGGCGGGCTTCGGGCAGTCTACAACCTCAACCTGACGCTCGAAGGCGGGGAGCTCCTTGGTCTCATCGGACCCAACGGCGCCGGGAAAACCACCGTGTTCAATCTGGTGTGCGGCTTCTACAGACCCACGGAAGGCGAGATTCAACTGCTCGGGAAAAACATCGCCGGCCTGCGCCCGCACAAGGTCACGGCCCTGGGTATCGCGCGCACCTTCCAGAACATACGGTTGTGGAACACCCTGACCGTCTTCGACAACCTGTGCATCTCACAACACTACCTGCTGGGTTACGGGCTCGTCAAATCGGTTCTGCGCACGCCATCCTTCCGTGCCAGTGAAGCGAAGGTCCGTAGAACGGCGAGCGAACTGCTCGAATTGCTCGGGCTGAATCACTACGCCAAGGAATATCCCAAGAATCTGCCCTACGGTCTGCAGAGGCGGCTTGAAATCGGGCGCGCCTTGTCGATCCACCCGAAGCTGCTGCTCCTCGACGAACCCGCCGCGGGAATGAACCCCGGCGAAGTCGAGCAACTCATCGATCTGATCCGCTGGATCCGCACGGAATTCAAGCTGACCATCTGGCTGATCGAACACCACATGCGCGTGGTGATGAGCGTGTGCGACCATATTAAGGTTCTCGATTTCGGAGAGACGATCGCCGACGGCACCCCGGACCAGGTGAAACAGAACCGGCGGGTGATCCAGGCCTACCTTGGAGAAGAAGAACCGTCCTATGCTTGAAGTCAGGAATCTGCATGTACGTTACGGCAGCATAACCGCCTTGCGGGGAATCAGCTTCCACGTGAACGACGGAGAAGTGGTTGCCTTGTTGGGAGCAAACGGAGCGGGGAAGTCGACGACCCTGATGAGCATCATGCGGTTGCCGCCGCCGGAAGGACCGACGGTGAGCGAGGGCGGCATCACCTTCAACGGAATCGATCTGCTCCCCGTCCCGCCCCATGTCCTGGTGGCGAAATTCGCTATCGGGCTCGTCCCCGAAGGGCGGCACATTTTTGGAAATCTGAGCGTGCTGGAGAACCTGAAACTGGCCAGCTACGCCCGGACCGACAAAGAGAACCTCGACGCCGACTACGAGCGGGTGTTCTCACTCTTCCCGCGCCTCAAGGACCGGAGGAACCAGCGGGGGGACACCCTGAGCGGCGGGGAGCAACAGATGCTCGCCATGGGGCGGGCGTTCATGAGCGGGGTCCGTTTCATTCTTCTGGACGAACCCTCGATGGGCCTGGCCCCGCTGCTCATGCAGGAGCTTTTCCGGGTGCTCAAGCAGCTCAACGAAGCCGGAATGACGATCCTGGTGGTGGAGCAGAACGCCCGCATCGCCTTGAAATACGCACACCGGGCCTATGTCCTGGAGGCGGGGAACATCGTGATGGAAGGCTCCGCCGAGGCGTTGCGCAACGATCCGAAGATCCAGAGGGCTTATCTCGGATAGACCGGCTTCCCGCGCGGGAAGAGCGTTTGGAACGCTTCCACGCTGTCGGCTGGAACGCAAGGAAGGGTACATGCCATGAAAGTCCTGATTTGCGATGGAATGCATGAAGTCGGCCTGTCCTTACTCAGGGCCGCCGAAGGGATCGATGTGGACGTCCCGGACCAGCCGGGCGCCGAGGAAATCAAGGCGATGCTGCCCGACTACGATGCGGTGATCGTGCGAAGCCGCACCCGCATCACCGCCGAGCTCATCGAGAACGCTCCCCGGCTGAAAGTGATCGGTCGAGCCGGCACGGGCGTCGACAACATCGACGTCAAAGCGGCGAGCGCGCGCGGCGCCCTGGTGATGAACACCCCCGGCGCGAACGCGACCGCGGCGGCCGAACACACCATCGCGATGATGCTCGCCCTGGCCCGGCACATTCCCCAGGCGACACAATCCATGCGCGAAGGGCGCTGGGACAAGAAGCGCTTCATGGGTACCGAATTGTTCCACCAGACCCTGGGGATCATCGGTCTCGGGAAGATCGGAAGCATCGTGGCGGACCGGGCGTTGTCCATGAAGATGGACGTTCTCGGCCACGATCCGTACATCATTCCAGAGGCGGCGGCCATCCTCGGAGTCGAGTGGGTGCCCCTGGAGGAGTTGCTGGCCCGCTCCGATTTCCTTACACTGCATACCCCTTCCACCAGCGAGACCCTTCGCATTCTGAATCGTGAGACCCTGGCCCGGACCAAGCCCGGCGTGCGCATCCTCAACTGCGCCCGAGGCGGTTTGATCGACGAGCAGGCACTCTACGAATTCCTGCTGAACGGCCACGTGGGTGGGGCGGCTCTGGATGTGTTCGAACAGGAGCCCCCGGTCGACAGCCCCTTGCTGAAGCTGGAGAACGTCATCTTCACTCCGCACCTGGGAGCTTCCAGCTACCAGGCTCAGGCCAATGTGGCGCGGGCCATAGCCACCCAGATCGTCGACTACCTCCTCTACGGGATCATCCGCAACGCGGTGAATTTTCCGTCCATCCGTCCCCAGGACTACGAGAAAATCAAGCCCTACCTCGTTCTGGCGGAGCGGCTCGGGAGCCTGCAGGGGCAGGTTTCCACCCCCATTCAGCGGCTCGAGATCACTTACAGCGGCTCCGACCTGCAGGAACTGCCTCTTCAGCCCCTCACCCACACCGTGATCAAGGGCTTGCTCGATCCCATTCTGGCCGAAAAGGTCAACCTCGTGAACGCGCCGCTGCTGCTCAAGGAGCGACAGATCGAGCTGATCACCACGACCCGTTCCGAATCCAAGGGGTACACCGGCGAAATCGCGGTCAAAGCCATCAGCCGGCGCGAGGAATTCTCCGCCGCCGGCGCGGTGCTTCAGGGACACGAGATTCGCCTGATCCGGATCAACGATTATCGTCTTGAAGCCGAGCTCGAGGGCATCAACCTCCTGATCCAGAACTACGACAAACCGGGGACCATCGGCTTGATCGGAACCACCCTCGGAAGCCACCAGGTGAACATCGCCAACATGCATTTGAGCCGAACCCCGCGGGACAAGGCGATCGCCATCATCCGACTGGACAACGAAGCTCCGCCGGAAGCCATCGAGACTTTGCGGAGGCATCCAAGCATCATCAGTGTCCAGCAGGTCAAACTGTGAGCCTCCTGGAGGAGGTCCCCGGGGTGATTGCCCGGGGAAGGCGCCCCGGGTAGGGTCCATGTCCGTGCATGACCCTGCGCTCAATGCACCGGCGCCCATCCCGGGACCGCCCGATCGACGCATTGGAGTATGGTAAAGTCCGCGGCCACAGGAGTGCAGAGGCGGGTACGGGAAATCCGGCAGCTCATTCTCGCGATTCAAAGGAGCCGTTGATGAAAGTGGCAGAACCGTCACGTGTGGAACGGAGCTATGTTCAGAAGATCGACGCCGGGCCGGAAAAGGTGTTCCCTCTTCTCTGTCCCGTTCGGGAAGCGGAATGGGTCAAGGGCTGGGACCCCTACCTCGTGCTCTCCCGGTCGGGCTATGCGGAGAAGGACTGCGTCTTCCTGACCGGGGACCCTCAGGAACCCGTCGTGTGGGTCATGACCGAGCTGGACCCGGTGAATTTCCGCCTGGAAATCGTCAAGGTTACACCGGGGGAGACGGTGGGAAAGATCAGCATCGCCCTGGAAAGAACGGGGGAAGACGCCACAAACGCCCGCGTGACCTACATGTACACGGCGTTGAGCGACGCCGGGCAAGAATTCGTACGGGAATACACGGAGGAGTTCTACCTCGAGTTCATGCAATACTGGGAAAAGTCCCTGAACCGGTTTCTCAAGACCGGCGGCACGTGATGCCGCGTGGAGGCGGACAGGGTGGATTCCCGCACCGTCCGCGACGGGGCGGGCGACGACGCAGAGCCGTCGTTTGACCGGGCCGATCGGCCATATCCCGCAACCGGCTCACGGAGCCCGGCACGAAAACCGCACCCCTTCGAACGTCAAACCCTGTTCGGCCGGAGGGGGAAATGCCGAACAGGGTCCAGGGGTTAGGAGAAGGCGACATATCGTCAACCTCAAGGAAAATCTAAGCATACCGAGCCGATATTTCAACCCTCGCGCAGTCCATCCCAACATCAGGCAAGAGACTGAAAAACCAAACCATTGGGAGGCGAAGAGCCGAGGCGGGGTGTTTTGCCCCGCGTCGGGCTTTCTACACCTTCACCGGGTAGATCCAGCCGAATGGATCTTCCTTCTCACCGTACTGAATGCCGACGATTTCGTCGTAGAGCCTGTGCGACCATTCGCCGACCCCGCCATTCCCGACGGTGTGGTTCTTCTCCTTGAAGGAGATTTCTCCCACGGGAGAAATGACCGCTGCCGTGCCCGTGCCGAAGATTTCCTTCATGTTCCCCGATTTGACGGCGTCAATGACCTCGTCGATGGAGATCGGCCGCTCCGTCACCGTGATCCCCCAGTGACGGGCCAGCTCGATGACCGAGTCCCTGGTCACGCCGGGCAGAATTGAACCGGTCAACGGCGGGGTCACGAGCTCATCCTTGATCCTGAAGAAAATGTTCATGGTTCCCACTTCTTCTATGAACCGTCGCTCGATCCCATCCAGCCACAAAACCTGGGTAAATCCCTTTTTCTTGGCCATTTCCGCTGCATACAGGCTGGAGGCGTAGTTGGCCATGGTTTTCGCCTCGCCCACACCCCCGCGCACAGCCCGCACATATTCATCGGATACGTATATCTTCACGGGATTAAAACCCTCGGCATAGTAGGCCGCCACCGGGCCCGTAATGATATAGTAAAGGTACTCGCCGGCCGGGCGCACTCCCAGGTGCGGCTCGCTGGCGATCATGGTCGGCCGGATGTAAAGGGAAGAACCGAGGCTGTGCGGCACCCAGTCCCTGTCGATTTTCAGCAGCGCCTCGACGGCTCGGAACTGGAAATCGACGTCCACCGGGGGCATGCACATCCTCAACGCCGACCGCTTGAACCGTTCGAAGTTCTTCTCCGGACGGAACAGGTGAATCTTGCCGTTGGGCCACCGGTAGCCTTTCAGTCCCTCGAAGATGCCCTGTCCGTAATGGAGCACCATGGCCGCGGGATCCAGCCCGAGGATCTGGTAGGGCACCACTCGTGCGTCCTGCCACGCGCCGGCACGGAAATCCATCATGAACATGTGGTCGCTGAAAACCCTCCCGAAGATGAGCTTGCTCTCGTCTTTCGGTTTCGGGCGCCGCTTGTCCGGAGCAACCGGTTGAACTCTTATTTCCATTGACTGCCTCCTGCAAAACGAGAAAAAATGGCGATTTTCAACGCGCAATGCGATGCACTCGATGCTCCACATGACCCGCTGCATGTCTGCGTGCCGGGAATCCTGCACGGACTTCGACGGCATATCACGGAATGTGGGGAGCAGGCTCCTTGTGCTATTGGAGCGCGAAATGAGGCGACCGGAGGAAACGGCTGATCTGCTTGCTGTAGTGTTGTATCAGCGCCCGGTTGCCCGCATCCGTATAGCATTCCTGCTCTTTTTCCTTGCCCTTGTCGCAGTCGACCTTCTCGATGATGTTCTTTTCGACATAAAATTTCAGCGCGTTCCCGAAAATCATCTTGGAAATGCACTCGGGGCGCTCCACCAGTTCCAGCTTCAAAGCCTTCTGTCCCAGGGAGAGAACCTTCTTGATGAAATCTCTTTCCGTGTATGGTTTCTTCTGCAGGTAGCGTGTCGCCCTCAGCACCAGCCAGTAGCCCTCGAAGTAGTTGCGCAACAGGCCGTGGAAGGAATGAGCGGCCTGCTGGCCTCTATGAGACAGCGTGTAAGGCTGATCTTCCTCGCCCAGGAGGTGCAGCCAACCCAGGGTGTTGAAGCTGTCGAGGACCCGGTCCACCAGCTTTTCGTCGCTCACTTCATTGTCGTATACGAATTCGAACTTGAAGAAGTTTTTCATGAACGCGACATCTTCCACGACCTGGGAAATGCTGAAACGAAACGTCTGCTGCGACAGGATCGAGGTGGCGACATAGGCCGGGGGCAGCAGAAAATGGATCAGGTTGTTCTTGTAATACTCAAGCAGAAGGCGCTTGCTGTCGTCCATGGTGAAGACTTCTTCCTCGAGGTCGTCGTCTTCATCCTTGAGCTTCCCGATGATCTTACCCCGTTCGAGGTCCCAGAGCGTATCCTGGAGGCTCGCCTGGTAGTTGCGCAACGTCTTCGAGAGCTTCACCCCGCAGCTGTTCAGGTAACTGTAGAACATATCACAGACCTCGTGGAATTCCGCCTTCGAAACCCCGTGCCGCTCCGACGTCAACAGGGCCGAAGCGGCCAGGGCATGAGGGGTCACCAGGGTGGCCTGATTGATGCTGTTGATGATCCGGTAGCCGAAATCCCGGTACATGGCGTGCCGTTCCTTGGGCAACAGCTTCGTGGAGTCTCCCCGGTAACGTTCGAGGTAGCGCTGCAGGGAAACGGGTTCGGCGAAAGTGACGTAGATGCGCCCATACCGTTTCTTGAGAAATCCCCTGGCACGAACCAGTTGACGAATATTCTCCTCGACCTTGCTCCCGCCCGCAACTTCCTTGGTGTAGGATTCCTCCTCCGGAATCCGGTCGTAGCTGATGGATGTGGGCACGAAAACCAGATCGTCCAGGAATTCGTCCTCGACCGCCTGGATCAGGATGGCGAGCAACCCGAGCTTGGGCAGGACCATTTTCCCCGTGCGGCTGCGCCCTCCTTCGATGAAGAACTCTATGTTGTGCCCCAGTTGCACCATGGTCTTCACATAGAGCGAAAACACCTCGGAATAGAACTTCAGGCCCTTGAAACTGCGGCGGATGAAGAAGGCACCCCCTCTTCGGAAGACCGGTCCCAGCGGCCAGAAGGACAGGTTCTTTCCCGCGGCGATGAACGGACAGGTCAGGTTGTTCTGAAACAGAATGCACGAGAGCACCAGGTAGTCGATATGACTCTTGTGACACGGTATGTAAACGAGAGTGTCGTGCCGCGCGGCCCGCTTCACCTTCTGCAGGCTGTCGACATCCACTTCGATCCCGTCGAACAGGTTGTTCCAGACCCAGTTGAGCGTCTTCTCCCCGACCTGAATAAGGGTGGTGCTGTAATTGGCCGCGATCTCCTCGAGGTAGTCGTCGGCCTCCTTGCGGACCCTCCAGATCTCCTGGTTCTGGGAACGGGCACGCCGCTGCATGAAAGCATCCAGGCGCGGGTGGTGCAGGATGATCTCCTTCAACTCGAGCTTGCTCTTCAGCGTGGGGCCCACCACCGCCCGTTTGATCTCGTCCACCGAATCGATCAAGCCACGGCGGATCTCGAAAACTTGCTTGCGCCTGTGGTACGGTCCCTCCGCCAGCTCGGGCAGCACTTCCTGCAGGTTCAGAGCTTCCCCGGCTTCCATCACGCAATTCGGAGAACCGCGAAAGAACGCCACGAGTTTGCGCAAATGCCCCGGCTGCTCTCTCTGACCGAGGAACACCTCGAGCATACCCTTGCGTTCCCTGCCCGGGTGCCGGGTATAGAGCAGCATGATCGGCACGACGAATATGGGGCGGTCGGTCTCCCGCTGAACCTCGAGCAGCAGCTCCAGGGGGTCGTTTCCCACGAGCACGGCCCGGCGGTAGTACCCCCTCTTGCCCAGCAAGAAGAGCAAACCCGATTCGCCTTTCTGTATTTTCTCACGGTAGTGCCCGCTGTCGTAAGGATTCGGAAGCTCCCCCCTGCGTATCAGGTGGTAGAAATGGAAGGCCAGCAGCTTCAGGGCATACCAGCGCGGCTGGTAGAAGTATGGATGCAGATCGAATAGAAAGGACGCCGGAGGCAAACCAAGCTGGTGCAACCTCAGATTCAGGTACACGAAATCCAGTTGCGATCGGTACTTGACCGCATAGACAACGGTGCCGCGCCGCGCCAGATCTTCGAGCATGTGCTGTTGGTCTTCCGGCATGGAAATGCGGGAAGCGAGACGCTCGCTCCAGGCCTGAAGCGGAACCCTGGCTTTCGTGTCGACCGAATAACCAAAAGGGTCGCCCGAAACGGTGAACTCCGTCCCCGCACGCCGACCCCGCCAGAACTTCTTCATGGTTCGCGACCTTCCTCCACCTGAGTGCATTCCGGGCTGAGCGATTTCACGGCTCGGAGCCCCGATTCGGACCGGCGCACAGCCGACCCCTGAGAGAGCGGCCAAACCGTTGGACAGGGGCGGGGTTCATCCCCCGCGGTGTATTGTGCTTCTCCCATCCCGTGCACGGAATCGCTCGATTCGGATGCGTTCCGCAGTCGAAAACAAAGACAGTCAAGTTAACAAAAATAGTGGCGGAATCCAATATTTTTTGTTGCCCTGCAACGTGTCGCGGCGATCGAGGGCTCCCGCCACCAGCCGCACCTCGACAGGAACCTTCTCTACGCCTAAAGAAGGTCCGTGTCCATGAGAGACAACCGATTCCATGAAAATTTTATCTTACGATGCCTGGAAATCATGATATCAAATCTGCTGGGCTTGCGCGCAGGTCATATTCGGGACCGAGGGCAGGCAAGGACCTTGCCCGCCCCGCCATGGACCGGGGTGCCCCTTCCCTTCGTGGCGCGCACCCCGCGCACGGCACTCACAAAAGGATATCCAGGTGCTCAGAGATCTGGTCGTAAGCAATTTCGCGATCATCAAAGACCTCGAAGTCTCATTCGAAGACGGATTGAACGTGCTCACCGGTGAGACCGGCGCGGGGAAATCGATCCTCATCGGTGCCGTCAATTTGCTTCTGGGCAGCCGCGCATCCCAGGAAATGATCCGCAGCGGAACCGGCGAAGCCTTGGTGGAGGCGGTCTTCTCGGTATCGAACCGACCAAGATTCATCGATCGGATGCGAGAGCTGGGCCTGGATGAGAGCGGAGAAATCCTCATCCGGCGGAGCATCAACCGCAGCGGTCGAAACCGCATCTTCGTCAACGACTGCACCGTCAGTCTCCAGCAGCTGCAGTTCCTCGCCGAAGGTTTGATCTCCATCTCCGGCCAGCACGAACACCAACTGTTGCTGAACCCGGAAATCCACCTCGGGCTCCTGGACAGCTTCGGCGCCCTGGACTCCCGCTGCCGGGAAGTGGCGTGCGCCTACTCGGAATGGTCAAGGACCGACGAAGCACTGAAGCAGCTCAGGCGGCACAAGCAGGACCGTGCCGCTCAGCTCGATTTCATGACCTTTCAATTCGAAGAACTGAAAGCGGCGGGCCTGCGCCCCGGTGAGGACACGGATCTCGAGCAGGAGCGGAACGTACTGCGGCATGCGGCCACGCTTTTGGAAGCCGCGCAATCCGCCTACCAGATCATGTACGAAGGAAAGGGCGCCATCCTCGAACGATTGGCCGAAGTCGAGAAGAACGTCGGCGTGCTCGCACGCATCGACCCTTCACAATCGGGGCTCCTCGAGGAACTCGAGCAGGGAAGAATCCAACTTGCCGAGACGGCCCGCGCCCTGCACCGGTACATGGGCCGGATTTCCTTCGATCCTCAACGGCTCACCGCCGTCGAGGATCGACTGTCCCTTCTGCAACGGCTCGTGAAGAAATACGGCGGCACCGTGGCGGCCATGATCGAGCGATTTGAAGAGCTTGGGCGAGCACTTGCCCATGGCGAGGATGCCGATTTGCGGGAAGAGGAGATGAGCAGGGACCTCGAACGGCTCCGCCAGGCATACCTCGACCTGGCGGAAACGCTTTCCGCCGAACGGGGCGCCGTCGCGGACCGGCTTTCGCGCGAGGTCGAAAGGACCCTGGCCGAGCTCGACATGCCGAAGGCCCGTTTCGGCGTGGAGTTCGAACGCCCCCAGAAGGGCGAGGCAGGACCGGCCTTCACCGAAAACGGCATCGACCGGGTGGAGTTTCTTCTCTCGGCAAACCCCGGCGAAGAAATGAAACCGCTCGCCAAGGTCGCTTCGGGGGGCGAGTTGTCCCGTATCCTGCTGGCGCTCAAAAGCCTTTTGAGCCGCAAAGAAGAAGGCGAGACCCTTGTTTTCGACGAGGTGGACGCGGGGATCGGAGGGCGCACCGCCGAACTTGTCGGCCTTCAGTTGAAGAGACTCGCCGGGAGCCACCAAGTGATCTGTATCACGCACCTTCCCCAGATCGCCTGCTACGGCGAGCATCACTACCGGGTGGCCAAGCGCGTGACCGGCGGGGAAACCGCCACCGAAATCTTACGGCTGGAACGCAACGACCGGATCGAAGAGCTGGCGCGGATGCTCGGTGGCATCCGCATTTCCGAGAAGACCCGTGCGCACGCCACGGAGATCCTGCAGAAGGCCCGGGGCTAGAAACCTGGGGCCAGGATACCCTGTCGATCCAGGTTGGCCAATATCTCGTAGATGTCCAATCCCTTCTCGCGAAACCCCTGCAGGCCGTAGACCATGTTCGCCTCAAGCACGTAGTAACGACCGCCCGCACAACAGATGTCCAGCCCGGCCTCCCCGAAACCGCACCGCCGCGCCACCTCCCGCGCAAATTCCAGTGCCCCCATCGGGATGCCCTCATGGGAAATGGTGCCGCCCAGGGACACATTGTTGCGAAAATCACCCTCCCGCCGCATCCGCCAATAGGCATGCACCACCGTTCCGGCGATGAGGACCGCCCTGATGTCGCGATCGATGAGGAGATACTCCTGGATGTAGGCGGGCAGATGTCGCTCGAGGTATCTTTGCAGCTCTTCCCCGTTCCGGACCAGGAATACCCCGGTGCCCATCGAGGACCCGACCGGAGTCTTGGCGATGAACGGGTAGCCGAACTCGCTCTCGATGCGCTCCGCTCTTCGGCGACCGTAATAGATACCGGTGCGGGGGTGGGAAATGCCGAGCAGACGGAAGAGGTTCGTCTGGTTGATCTTGTTTCCCAGGAAGCGATAGTAGTTTCCCGGGAAAACCTGCTTGCCCACCGCACGGAAAACCGTCTCGTACAGCGGACTGGGATAGAACACCGCGGGGGCCCCCTCGATGGCCCGACGCAGCTCCACCGGGTAGTCCTCCCAGTTGGGCTCGACCCCGACACACCGGAACGACGGGCATCGGCGCAACCGCTTTCCCAGCGATATGCCCTTTCCGGAAACCTTCATGATCTCGATGCCATTCCGCGGCCGCACACCCTCCGGAGCCAACGCTTAGCTCAGAAAGGGCAGGCTGAAAAGCAGCAGATAACCATTGACGCACAGGATCGTGCCGCAGATTGCGGCTGCGAGAGCAAAGAAAAAAACCTTCCTGGAGCTTGAAAGGATGGAAATGGACGCCATGACCAATGCGATCTGCAACAGGACCTCGGCATAGTCAAAGTAAGGATCCTTTGCCATGTTCATGTCGCGCTCCCATTCGAGCGCCTTGGCCTCCTGTTCGATCTCCTTCTTCTCCCTGCCGTATCGCTGCTCTTCCTCCGTCACCCTCGATATCGCCGCTTCCAGCTCTTTCCTCACTTCCGGCTTCATCGAATCCTTGTCGGACAGGAGTTCCAGCTGGAGACGAAACGTCTCGTTCCGATACAGGTGCTCCCGAATCACCTTCGCCTGGTAGAAGGCCCACTGATTCGACGCCTGCTGCTGCGCCAACATCATCGCCTTCATGGCGTTGTTCCCGCCCAGGGCCGTGATCGCGAGCATCACCGCAAACAGCGCGGTCACCAGCGCGACTCTCCTGGTGAAGGTCTTCTCCTTGAGATCCCTCAGTTCATCGGGATCAGGCAGTTCGATGTCGCCCATCTGCAGGTCCTCTCCATCCTGTCCGTTTTTCGTTTCGCGGAGTCCGACCGGCCGAACCCGGCCGACGGATTCGGCCGGAACGGTGGCCTTCCCCGGAGACCGTGCCGGTCTTGCCGGCCAAATAAGCGCCGCGTTCCGCAACGCCGCGCTTCAGGGCCGACCGGTTCGGCACGTCAGCTCCATTCCCGTTACTCGGGTCAGGTTCCAGGAGCATGCGGCGCGCATTTTCCGGAAGACCCGGCAAGCGCGCTCGATCATGTCTCACATTCCACTGCTCGAACTGCCTCTCACCCGAACATTGCCCCCATACGTCGCCTGCGGGCTCGATGAATTCCCGCCGCCGGACGATTGGCCGCCGTCATTTGATGCGCAAGCCGTCAACATGAGAACCGCGAACAAAAGTGCCGCAATGAGTTTCATGTGCCTCCAATCCATGTTCCCGGGTACCGGCTGCCGGGACCCGCGAAGCTGCGAAGCCGCCCGGATCGCAAGGAAAAATGGGCGGTGAACGATCGGCGCTCGATGCCGCATCCTTTCTCCGGCATTCCCGGCAACCCGGCCGTTATCGATGCGCCCGAGTTTTCATGCGTCATTTTGACGCCCAACGCCTCGCGTCGCGCGGCAACGACCCCGCACGCCGCCCACGGCCTACGAGGTGCCTCCCGTGACCATCGTATAGGTGACCGAACCGTCATCCTCCTTGCCTTGTATGGTCACCTGGAGCATCAGTTTGTCCTTCTGGAAATGAATGACCGCGGCATCTTCCTGCTGCATCTGGAACACAATCTTCCAACCGCCGGCGGCCACATTTTTCTTAAAAAATTCGAAGACGGCGTCCCGATCGGCCTGGACCTTCAGAGTAGCCATGCTGTGGCCCTGCATGTCCATAACCTGCTCGATTTTCGAACCGGGATAAAGAGGCACATCCTTCAGCTGATCCGGCAGAGTCATCGCGGCCATGGCTCCCACCACCAAAAAAAGAATCAACGCCATCGAACCCGGAATCAAATACAATCCCCGCTTTCCACCCATCTTTTCCTCCTCCGGAGTGGTCCGTCACCGTGCAACGCTTCGGTCGTCAAATCATCCATTCGCCTCCGTCCTGATGGTCACGGGAATAATTACTCCAAAACATATTTTGCGTCATCTTAAAAAGCGCGGCGCCGCCGCCCTCAACCCCCATCGAGCGTACTCCCAAACCCCGACATCCTGGAAGGGCCGATGCGGTTCTCCGGCAAGAGGCACGGCTCGCGACCATGCAACCACCGTTGCTGCGGCGGCTCCGGCGGAATTCCACAAGATCTGTCTCGACGGCCCCTTTCGGGTGTAGGATATGTTTACGATCCAATTCATACCCGGAGAGGAAAGGAGACTCTAACAGCCCATGCCGGACAAAACCAAAACGAACGTTTCTCCATCGATGGGGCCGCACCGCTTCGAAATGGGTGCATGGATCAGCTGTGCGCCTTTTGAGCGCCTGCTGAATATCGAGATCGCGGAAGCTTCCGACGGCCGTGCGGTCTTGAGGATGCCTTTCTTCATCGAATACGCCCAGGGCGGGGGGCTGATGCACGGCGGCGCCCTGGTGAGCCTGGCCGACACGGCCGTGGTCATGGCCATCAAGAGCCTGGTTCCCGAACTATCCCATTTCGCGACCATCACCATGGAAACGAAGTTCCTCCTGCCGGTCAAACGGGGAATCGTCACGGCGAGAGCGGAGGTGATCGAGCGTGAAGGCCGACTACTCAAAGGCCGGGCAGCCGTCCACGATGAGCAGGATCGAGTCGTGATGGAGTTCTCTTCGGTTTTCAAGATGGCCCGGGACACCAGGATCAGGGGGATCACATTCAGCGGGGCTTGAGACCGTCGCCTGTCGCCGATCCTGCCGCCCTTGTGCCGGACGCTCAGGTCCGATCCGCGTGAGCGGCTTCTCCTGCCCCTCCGGGGTAAAAAGCCGCGATGGTGCCCGCCCGGGGCGACGAATCCTCGATGCGTCGCCCGGCTTTTCGCATAAGCTCTTGACCCGCCCGCCCGCCCACCCTATAATGACCACCTGGTCATTATCCTGGAAAGGGTGCCCATGAACCCTCGCGATACGTTCAAGAATCTTGAGAGCCGGAAAAAGGATCGCATCCTGGATTCGGCCATCGAAGAGTTTGCCGACCACGGGTTCCGACAGGCCAGCATCAATCGGATCGTTCGGGATCTCGGCATCGCCAAGGGTTCCATCTTTCAATACTTCGGCAGCAAAGAAGGCCTGTTTCATTTCGTTTTCGATCACGCCGTGGAACTGGTGAGGCGTTCGCTGCGCCAGGTGAAACAGGAAACGACCGAAACCGATTTCTTCGAGCGCGTCAGGCGAAGCATCCTTGCCGGAATTCAGTTCATACGGCGTCATCCCAGAGTCTACCGCATCTATCTCAAGATGATTTTCCAGGAGGACTTCCCGCTCCGGGCCGAATTCCTCCAGCAGGTCCACCTGTTCTCGGGAGAGTACCTGAGACCGCTGGTGGAAGCAGGGATTGCCCGTGGCGAGCTGCGGCCCGACCTGAACGTCGAGATGAGCGTATTCTTTCTGGATGCGCTAATGGACCGGTTTCTGCAAGCTTATTGCGTCTCGTTCCTGGACGCCGGAGCGGGATTGTACCAGGCGGATGAAGGGGAAGTTGACAAACGCGTGGACGAATTCATCCGGCTGCTCAGAAACGGCATGGGATCGAGAATGCCCGGGGAGTAGATGGAAATGCTGGATTTAGAATGGGTCCGGAAGATCGGACTGGACGACATTTACGAGAAGGTCCGCGCCGGTCTGCGGCTGAGCATCGAAGACGGAGAGCGGCTGTTCGCCTGCCCCGACGTCGTTTCCGTCGGGGCGCTGGCGCACCAGGTCCGGACGCGGCTGCACGGCCGGGCAGCATATTATGTCGTGAATCAGCACATCAATTACTCCAACGTGTGCGTCAACGGGTGCCGTTTCTGCGCCTTCAGCCGCAGGAAAGGTGAACCGCAGGCTTTTCAGCTGACCAGTTCCGAGGTCGTCGACAAGGTGGCCGCGCGCCGGGACGACAGGATCACCGAGGTCCACATTGTCGGCGGTTGCCACCCGGAGCTGCCGTTCGGCTACTATGAAGAGATCCTGTGCCGAATCAAGCAGTTGCGCCCGGAAGTATTGATCAAGGCATTCACCGCGGTGGAAATCGCCCATTTCGCGGCCCGCGAGGGCATATCCACCCGGGAAGTGCTCATGCGGCTCAAGTCCGCCGGGCTCGACATGCTGCCCGGCGGGGGCGCCGAGGTCTTCAGTCCCCGAATCCGCGGCCTGTTGTGCCCTGAGAAGCTGAGCGGGCAGGGCTGGCTGGAAATCAACCGGGAAGCCCATGAGCTGGGGATCAAAACCAACGCCACCATGTTGTACGGCCATATCGAAACGGAGAGGGAGCGCCTCGAACACCTGGCGGCCCTGCGCCGGCTCCAGGATGAGACCGCCGGTTTCGTGTGCTTCATTCCCCTTCCCTTCCAGCCCGCGAATACCGGGATCGAGGGAGTGGAGGCGACCACGGGCGTCGAAGACTTAAAGACCATCGCCGTCAGTCGCCTCATGCTCGACAATATCGCGCACATCAAGGCCTACTGGGTCATGCTCACCGTCAAGACGGCCCAGGTGGCGCTGCATTTCGGCGCTGACGATTTCGACGGAACGGTCGTCGAGGAAAAGATCGGGCACATGGCCGGGGCCGAATCGGAACAGGCCCTCACACGGTCGGAAATCGAGAGGATCATTACCGAAGCGGGTTTCGAGCCGGTGGAGAGGAACTGCTTCTTTGAGAGGCTTGCCCCACAGGTGGACGAAGCCGTGTGAGGGAGTTTCGTTTTCTTGAGAGCGTTTTGAGCAGCGCGTTCGTCGGCGTCACGACGGTGGAAGCCGGGGGTGTATTTCGAGTCGGATCGCGACTTGAACAGCCAACCGGGTGAAACGAGCAACCGTGAGGGTCCTCATGTCCATCGACAGCACCGTCACATTACTGGAGTCCGGAGGCCGTCTTCTTTTCGAGGACGCCGCGAAGCTCTACGAGAAGGCGGACTTTCACCTCCTCGGACGCCTGGCTCACGCGCGCAGGCTGGAGAAGTGTCCCGAGCCCGTGGTGACTTACGTTGTCGACCGGAATATCAACTATTCGAACATATGCGTTTGCGGATGCCGCTTCTGCGCGTTCTTCAGGGCTCCCGGTCAGGACGGAGGCTACCTGCTCACCCACGGGGAACTGGCGGCCAAGATCGAGGAAACCCTGGCTCTCGGGGGCACGCAGATCCTCATGCAGGGCGGGCACCATCCCGATCTGCCATTGTCCTGGTACGAAGAAACGCTGCGATTCATCAAGAATCGCTACCCTATTCACGTTCATTCGTTCTCCCCGCCCGAAATCGTTCATTTCAGCCGGATCGAGCGGACGGAAGTCGGGACGGTCATCCGCCGCCTGAGGGAAGCGGGGCTCGATTCGATACCCGGCGGGGGAGCCGAGATACTGGTGGATTCGATCCGCCGGAGCGTTTCTCCGAATAAATGCTCGGCGCGGGAATGGCTGGACGTCATGGAAGAGGCGCACCGCCAGGGGCTTCGCACCACCGCAACGATGATGTTCGGCCACGAGGAGGAACCCCGCCACCGCCTGGAACACCTGTTTGCGTTGCGGGAGCTGCAGGATCGCACAGGCGGATTCACCGCCTTCATTCCATGGGCTTTTCAGCCGATGAACACCAACATCCCCGGACCGCCCGCTACGGCGACGGCCTATCTGCGACTCCTGGCCGTTTCACGGCTCGTCCTGGACAACTTTGACAACGTGCAGGCATCCTGGGTCACCATGGGGCCCAAGATCGCGCAGCTGTCCCTCTTTTTCGGCGCCAACGATTTCGGCTCGACGATGATCGAGGAAAACGTGGTGGCCGCGGCCGGAGTTCACTTTCGACTGTCCGTGCGGGAAATCCGGCGGCTCATACGGTCCGCCGGATTTGAGCCGCGGCAGAGGAACATGGCCTATGAGCCCGTTGAATCCCCTTGAAACGCGCCCGCAGGGAACCCTCACCCTGCATCGCGCCGCGTGGGTGGTCCCCGTGTCGACCCCGGCGATCTCCGGAGGCGCCGTGCTGGAGGACGGAAACGTCATCCTGGCATGCGGGCAGTACTCCGCCGTGAGGAGGCAAAGCCCGGCCGGTACGATGGAGATCGATCACGGCTGCGCGGCCCTGATGCCGGCTTTGGTGAACGCCCACACGCACTCCGAGCTGTCCGCCCTCGGCGGCAAGATACCTTTGCCCCAGCCCGGTTTCGCCTCGTGGTTGCGTGAACTCCTGCCCCGGCGCGCCGCCCTGCGGCCGGAAGAGCAGATCCGGGCGGCGGCACGGGCCGGGCGGGCCATCCACTCCACGGGAACGGGGCTCTACGGGGATCACTCGAACGATTGGGCGCGCATGCCCGCCGGCGGACCACCCGGGCCGGACAGGCAGCTCTTTGCGGAAATCCTTGGCTTCGACCGGGCCGAACTAGAGGCTCCCGGCGGAATTGCGGTACCGGGAGCCGGGGATGCTCCTGGACCGAACGGCCATGTGAGCCTTGCGGCCCATGCCTGTTATTCGACGTCTGCCGAACTGATCCGGCAGGCCAAGGCCTGGACCTCGCAGCGCCGGCTTCCCTTCAGCATCCATGCTGCCGAGCACCCGGAAGAAATGGAATTCGTCGAAAAAGGCACGGGATTCTGCCGTGATTTTCTGGAGAGTCTCGGAAAATGGGTTCCGGACTGGAGACCGCCCGGAACGACCCCGATCCGTTACCTCGAAAGCCTCGGGGTCCTAGACGAACGGACCCTTCTGGTCCACGCGGTACACGTCCGGGAATCGGACTGGGAGATCATCGCCCGGAACCGCTGTACCGTATGTTTTTGTCCGCGCAGTAACCACTACCTTGGCGTCGGCCGAGCCGATATCGGCAAGGCGCTCCACCTGGGAATCCCGACGGCGCTCGGGACCGACAGCCTGGCGGGCAACACCGATCTGGATCTCTTCGGCGAGGCCGCTTTCGTTCTTGACGGCCATCCCGACGTCACTGCCCGGGACCTGCTCCGCGCGATCACGCTGGGAGGTGCGTCGGCGCTGCTCAGGCAACGGGATGCAGGTTCGCTCGATCCCACGAAGCGGTCCCGCTTGCTCGAAATCGCCTTGCCGTGTTCCACATCCGAATCCCGACTGGCTGAAACGATCATTCGCATGGGAAGCAAAGGAGCAGTCCGATGGGCCAATCGTCCCGAACACGATTGAGACTGGGAAGAATCAGCTACCTCAACGTTCTGCCGATCTATTATCCCCTGGAATCAGGCATCATCGCGCACCCTTTTGAAATCGTCCCGGGAACTCCCGCCTGTTTGAACGGCCTGATGGCCGATGGCCGACTGGAGCTGAGCGTCGTGTCGTCCATCGAATACGCCCGCCACCCGGACAGGTATTTCATCGTGCCCGATCTTTCCATCAGCTGCTTCGGGCCGGTGAAAAGCGTTCTGCTTCTGAGCCGGCGCCCGTGGACCGAGCTTGAAGGGGAGTCGATACTGGTGAGCAGGCAATCGCACACTTCCATCGCGCTGCTCAGAATCCTGTTTGCCTTTCAACACGGGATGCACGTCAGGCTGGTCCCTGGCGACTGCACCGAGGCGCTCGCCCGCAGGGATTCGCCGGCTGCTTTTCTGGCGATCGGCGATGAGGCCTTGAGACTCAAGACCGTGGAAGGGTACCCATACTGTTGCGATGTGGGTGAGGCGTGGACGAAATGGACCGGACTTCCCTTCGTGTTCGCGCTTTGGGTGGTCCAGAGAAATGCCGTTGACAAGGGAGCCGGGGAGATTCCCGACGGGATCGGAGCACTGACGGCCGCGAAGCAATGGGGATGCTCCCACCTCGACACGATTTGCGCAGAGGCGTTGCGCAAGGCGATTTTGAGAAAAGAAGAACTCGAGGAGTACTACCGGCTGCTCGGCTACAACCTGGACAGCAATGAACAGAGCGGCCTGGAACGCTTTTTCGGGTATCTGCCGCAGATCGGGGAAGCCCCTGAGGCCCCACGCTTGGAACTGTTCTCGCCACTGGCTTCCGTGGCCTGATGCCGATTCGCTTTCAAGACTGCGGCGTCGGGAATCGGCGGAAGGTGTGGTGGACGGAGCATTCCGGATCCGGGGGGCGCGCCGGCGCCGGGCTGAGCGCAGCCTCGTACCCGTCGGTTAAGGCGTGACCCATTCTCGGTTCGGCAGGAATCGGAGAGACTGCGATGAGCGGAAAAGACCTTCGGATGAAAAGGTTCATGCCTTCCCGCGACGGTCGGATCGTCATCTTCCCCCTGGATCACGGGGTCAGCTGCGGGCCGCTGCCCGGGCTGCGGAACATGGAAAGCATCATTGGCACGGGTATCCGGGCCGGTTGCGATGCGTTGGTTCTCCACAAGGGCATGATGCGGCGCCTGGAAGCTGTTCCTGAAAGACCACCGGGAGTCTTCATGCATCTTTCCGCGAGCACCCCCATCGGACCCGCCTATCACTACAAGGTGATGGCAGGCGACGTTGAGGAGGCCATCCGGCGAGGGGCGGACGGAGTTTCCGTGCAGTTGAACCTGGGCGACGAACACGAACCGGAAATGCTCCGCGATCTCGGCACTCTCGGAAGTGCCTGCTGCAAATGGCAGATCCCGCTCCTGGTCATGGCCTATGTCCGAGGCGACCTTGCACCTTCGCCGGTCCCGGACTCGGCCGTCGCTCACGCGGCGCGGGTCGCCGCCGAGCTCGGCGCCGACCTCGTCAAAGTTCCTTTGCCCCGAGACGAAGCCGTTCTTGCGCAAATCGCGGCCGACCTGCCCGTTCCGGTGGTCGTTGCGGGAGGAAGCAGCGTGACGGATGCAACGGACTTTCTTTACAGAATGGAGCGGGCACTGAAATCGGGGGCCCGCGGAGTCGCCGCGGGACGGAACGTATTCCAGCACACGGAGCCCGAGAGAGTCATGCGTGCCCTGTGCGGCATGGTCCATCGCGATCTGCCCGCGGCTCGGGCATGGGCCGAAGCCGTTCCGAAGGGGACTTGAGCGTGATCCCGGTGGAGCGGGAGACAATGGACAAGAAAAATATCATCGTGGCAATCACGGGCGCCAGCGGGGCTCCTTACGCCGCGGAACTCCTGCTCTTCCTGAGTCGGGCGAAATTCGCGGTTCACGTGGTGGCGTCCGATGCGGGCAAGCTGGTGTATGAGCTCGAAACCGGGAAGGGGCTGGACCGTGTTCTCCCCGCCGATGCGCGACTCTATGACGTGAACGACTTCACCGCCCCGTTTGCGAGCGGCTCATTTCCGTGTGAAGGCATGGTGGTCGTCCCGTGCACCATGGGCACGCTCGGCGCCATCGCCTCCGGCATTTCGCAAAACCTCATCCACCGCGCCGCGGACGTCTGCCTCAAGGAACGGCGCAGGCTCATCCTGGTTCCTCGCGAAACGCCGCTCAACCAGATCCATCTCGAGAACATGCTCCGGCTTTCCCGGGCCGGCGCGATCATCGTACCCGCCATGCCCGGTTTCTATCATCGTCCGCTGTCCGTCGCCGAGCTGGTCCGGTTCGTGGTTGCGCGAATCCTCGAACAGCTCGGCATTCCGCAGGACCTGCTCGAACCGTGGGACGCCCGTAAACTCCGGCCCCCCGATCCGATTCATGAAGCGTGAACCGCCCCGGGCCTTTAGTGCTTGAACGCCCTCTGGCCCGTCAGGACCATGGTCGCATTGGCTTCGTTGCAGGCCTCGATGACTTCCCAGTCCCTCATCGATCCGCCGGGTTGCACCACGGCTGTGATGCCCTGCCGCAGGCCGACGTCCACACCGTCGCGGAAGGGGAAGAAGGCATCCGAAACCATGGCTGCCCCGATCAGTCCACCCTTGGCTTCGCGGGTCTCGGCGTCGATCCATTCCTTCTCGTCCGCGGTGCGCTCCCCTTTCTCGATGGCCAGCTCGAGTTCCTTGTATGATATCTTGAAGCGGTCGAAGCAGATGGCGTCCGCATATTTCTGGTAGGCCTTGTACACGGCGATTTCGGCCACTCCCACGCGGTCCTGCTCCCCGGTCCCGATTCCCACCGTGCACCCGTCTTTCACGTAGAGAACCGAATTGGAGGTCACGCCCTGTTCCACGAACCAGCCGAACAGCAGATCTTCCATCTCCCGGGGGGTGGGGGCGCGGTTGATCCGGACCTGCTTTCCCTTGTAGGTCGTTTCGGCAAGCTTCAGGTCTTTGGCCTCCCTGATCTTGTTCAGAGGGGATTGCTGGACGATCAGCCCTCCGTCGATCAGGGATTTGAAATCCACGAATCGTTGCGGAAGATACTCGCGCAGCCGGTCGATGCGAGCCACCTGGATGATGCGAAGGTTTGCACGCTTCTTCAGAAGCTCCAGCGTGCCTTCCTCGAAATCGGGGGCGGCCACCACCTCGAGATAGTTTTCCGACACCTGTTCCGCGGCGGCCCTGTCCATCGGCCGATTGAGGACGAGGCAGCCTCCGAAGGCGGCGATACGGTCGGCCCGGTTGGCACGGTGGTATGCCTCGGCAACGCTGTCGCCGAAGGCGGCTCCGCACGGATTGTTGTGTTTGAGAATGACCGCGGCCGGCTTGTCCATCAGGTATTTGAGAATGTTCAAGCCATTGTCCAGGTCGGTGAGGTTCGTTTTGCCGGGATGTTTCCCTTCCTGCACCATATCCCTTTCGGTTATGGCGCTGACGATGCCTTTGCCCGGTTCGATGAACCGGCACTCGCCCAGGACCAGGTTTCCGTCCACAAGTTCATAGAGCGCCGCTTCCTGGCCGGGGTTTTCACCATAGCGGAGCCCTTTCTCGATGAGCTGACCCGACTCATCCGGAAACTTCCAGGATCGCTTGCGATAAACCAGTTCCCTGTCCCCGAAGACAACGCGGAGTGAATCCGGAAAGTGGTCTTCCATGACGGTCTTATACATTTTTTTGAGATCTTCGGCCATGCACAACACCTCCTCGAAAAATTAAGAGCCCGGGGAAAGTCCCCAGGCCCTTGTTAAAGATAAAGACGGATAAAATCAATCAAAACTTGTAGCCGACGCTGATCCCGATCAGATGGGCATGCCCGTTCCTGAACTGTGACGGGTTGATGAACCCGGAGGCCTCGGAGGCACTGACGTCCCGATCCTCGATGAGCAGATACGTGTAGGACAGGTCGGTGGTCCAGTTCCCCCAGTGAAAACCCGGGCCGAAGTTGAACAGGTGCCTGTCGTTGGCCGGCACGAGATAGTCGACGTACTTGTCGACACTGGGTTCCTGGTCGAACACGTATCCCGCTCTCAGGTCCAGCCAATCGCACACTTTGTATTCAACCCCGAACTGGATCCTCCAGACGTCTTCCCATTGCTTTTCCCTCGTGACCGTGGATGTGGGGCCGACGATCGGTTCCTCGTACTGGATGGTCAACGCATTGTACGTGCTCCACCGGGTCCAGACGGCTCCGACCTCGAAGCTGAGGTTCGGCATGGGATAGAACGTGGCGCCGAAAAAGAGCTCATCCGGCAGCGTGATGGTTCCGCTGCCGTCCATGTTGACAAAATTGAAGGGATAGAACGACACGTTCGGCGAAAACTCCACATTGCCGTCCACATGCTGCTTGACCTGGCTGCGATAGGAAATCCCCAGGCGCAACCAGTCGCAGGCCCGGTAATGCATGGCGAGGTTGAAACCATACCCGAAGGAACTGCCGCTCAGGTCCTGATCGATGATTCCCAGACCATAGCCGCTCAAGTCCGCAACACTCTGCTCGAGCTTCAGATCGAACCACATGATGTCAAATCCCGCCGCGATGGAAAACTGGTCGTTCAGCTTGAGGGCGACATTGGGATTGAAGTTCAGGGTCTGGATCACCGCGTTGTAGTTGCTGAACCTGCCCGGCCAGTCGCTGTCGAATTCCGTACCCAGCCCGAAGGGTGAGAACAACCCCACGCCGAACCAGAGCCGGTCGGAAAACTGATACGTGGCATAAAAATGCGGCGCAAGCCACACGTTGTCCTTGGTTCCATAGGAGGCGCCCAGGAACTTTACATCGGTGCTCGGTATGATGGCGGTGAGGCCGGCCATCATCTGGATCCCTTCCAGCTGGGTCATACCCGCCGGGTTGTAGAACAGAGCGGACGGATCATCGGCGCGACCCACCAGGGTCCCCCCCAGAGCGTTGCCCCTGGCGCTTCCCTCGTACAGCGCGAAGCCCGCGCCGAATCCCGGGCGGCTCGCGCCAAGAAACACCATTGCAACGATCAGCAGACATAACAATACACTCCTCCCCCTCATTTCCTCCTCCTCATTTGCGTGATGGAATTCAGTCCCCTCGATGCACCAATCCGGAACCGGCGCACACTTCACACCCCCCGGTTCCACCCTCTGTCGTGAATCTCAGCCCGGACATGACCGCTCGATCAGGAACCTCACGCGCTGCAGACGGGCCGCAATCGATGACAAAGCGACAAATCCAACATAAGCTAAAACGTTATTATGACTTGGAATACGATGCGAGGAACCTATCAAACGAATGCCCCGTCGTCAAGGAGAAATTCGGCCTTGCGCAAGGAGGGACTCCCGGTGGCGGAACACCCCCCCCCGGCCGTGCGAAAACCGTTCGATTGCGGCAATCCGTCTGTGGAATTCGCGCAAATGAAAAAATTTCACAAGCCTTGTGGAAATTGGAGCTTGCCGGTTTGACTATATTTTTTCCGTATGATACTGTTCAGCGATCTTTTGGCGGCATACGGCGGTACCGATTTTCCCGCCCCGGCCGCAGGGTGCAGAGGTTCTTTTCGGGTCTTTCCGGAAAGGCGTACCGGCATGGTTACCGACAAAGCGGTTTCCCGGGGAAGACATGTCTCCTGCGGGCATTTCGGCAGGTCTTGTGGGGGGACGGCAGCCGACACGTCGGCCAGGGCGGCCCTGAAAGGTCGCGTTGCGGAATACGGGTAACCTGATCCGGATGATGCCCGCGCCATCACGGGGAGGAAGCGAGGGATCACCGGCCTGGTGCCGGAACGCGGAAAATCTTGCAGCGCAGGACCGCGGCCTCGCTTGCGCGGCTTACGAACCCTCCGGCATTCCTCAGGTATCCATCGGCCGGATAGACTTTCTTCTCGATGCTCTGCCGTTCCCGCCCCGACGATGAAAGGGCGGATTCATATCATTGGGCGATTCGTGCGGGAGATGTGAACCGATGCTCGGACTCCAACCCCTCGCTTCAGCGACTCTCGTGGGCAGTATGCCGCACAGGGACCGCGGGAAGGTCATCGAACTGATCCTGCGGACCGTGCCCGAAATCCCGGTGTGGCCCCAGCTTCCGTCATATCCTTCCGAAGGGATGATGGTTCAGTACCTTGAGGGCCTGCCCGGCGTTCATCGGGAATCGGAACGCACCTGCGTGCGAACGGACACGGAGGAATTCGACCGGGAACTGTATGCTTTTTACGAGGAATACCTGGAGGTGGAGTCGGAGGCGAGAGCCCTTGAAGATTCCCGTTTCAGGATGGGCTCCGAAACCGGCGAATCGTTTTTTCGGTTTCTGGAAATCCTCGGCGGACATCGCGCGGCTCTCAAGGCGGTGAAGGGCCAGATCGTCGGCCCTTTTACCCTGCTTGCCGGGATGAAAGACCAGCAGGACAGGGCGCTCCTCTATGACGACCGCCTGCAGGACGCCGTCGTGAAACACCTCGCCATGAAAGCCAAATGGCAGGTTGGCAGGTTGCGCGCATTCGGCTGCCCGGTGATCGTTTTTCTCGACGAACCGGCACTGGCCGGGTTCGGATCGTCGGCCTTCATCAGTGTCACGCGGGAGCTCGTCCAGTCCCTCCTCAAGGAAGTGGTGGACGCCGTGCACCAGGCGGGGGGACTCGCCGGAATACACGTGTGCGCCAATACCGACTGGCTCCTGGCTTTCGAGTCGGGTGTCGACATCATCAACTTCGACGCTTACAAGTACTTCGACAGGTTCGCACTGTACGGAGATGCTTTCTCCAGGTTCGTGGCGGACGGACGACTCGTCGCCTGGGGGATGGTGCCCACTCTGGATAGAGGCGCGATCCTGGCTGAAAGTGCGCAAAGTCTTGCGGATAAATGGTTTGCTCAAATTCAACACTTGGTTACTCCCCGGTTGTCGACTCAGACGATTCTTGCACAATCCATTTTCACCCCCAGCTGTGGGTGCGCATGCCTGGAAGAATCCATTGCGGAACGAGTGCTGGAACTTACCGGTAGCCTCAGTGAGCTTATGAAAGCGGCCTGTCGATGATACTCCGGGGGAGGAAGGGTCCGCCGAAGAGGTGATCGTGGAGCCGTCGCCTCAGAAAAAGGTGATTTCTTCCAAACGGCGGCATAGAAAGACCTCGGAGGATTTGAATACCGGAAGCCTGAAACAAAGCCCCGCATTGGACTATCGAATTTGATGCACTAGACTCTTGACAATGAAAACATATTTATTTACGATGAATATGTAGCAGTTGTTCATGCAGTCGAGAACCACTTGCCCCTGGAAGGTTCACTCCCTGGGGACGATTCCAGATAGTAGTTCTACAATTGAATTCGATCCTTCCAAGCCGTTTCGCTCTCTAATGCTAGGGAGCAAAATGAAGTGGGTGTGGTGCATTAGCCCGCCGGTTCTGCCTTATTCGGGCTTATGGTCCCTGATATGGATGTGTTTGATAGGGTTGTTGGGTTGTGACGGGGCAGATGCGTCAAAGGTCGTCGTCAGCACTGGAGGTATATCGAGTGGGCACCGGGCCCTTTCTATGAGCAGCAATCAACTGATATGCGGTAGTCATGAATATCAGTGTTTTGCTCATATCGAATATCAGAAGAGAATCAAGACGAAGCGAAAAGAGGTATCAGTAATGCAAATCGAATACAAGAACATCGATGCGAAGCTCGTGGTGAATGAAATTCGCAACGGACGCTCACTTGAATCCGTTCAAAAGCTTTTTGGAATCAAGTTCAAGAGCGAGGTCCAGGATTTGTACCTGAAAGGTCTGATGGAACTGGGAGAGATTCCTCAGCTCGAATTCAACAAGCGGGAGGCGGTAAAACCTCAAAATCCCATGGCCGATCGCTCGGCGGTACGGCGGCGGGAAAAGCCCGTGCCATCCGCCTCCACGCTCATCAAGACGCCCAATTTCAGGACCATCGGGCAAAGCGGGAGCATCACCCTGAACAAGGCTCTCCTCATCGAACAACTGGGTTTCGGCGTGGGGGATTCGTTCGAAATATACCGAGAGGACGACCGAGTCATCCTGAGAAAGACGGTCCATTCCAACTGAGTCGGCCTGCCGTCCTTCGACAGCGGGCAAAAGGCGCCTCCGGGGAGAGGGATGCACCGCCTCTGCTCCCCGGGATCAGGGGCGCAGCTTGTTCAGCACGTGCAGGAACCGCCAGAGGGCCGTCAAATTGGTGCCGACGGCCAGGATCAGGAGTCCGGCAAAGAGCATCAGGTCGCGGGTCCACCCGGAGCTCGCGAGCAGATTCACGAAAGGATTCAGAATGCCGGACAGGCCCAGCAGAATGATCCTTTCCCCCCTCTGAAAAAAACCCACCAGGCAGCGTTCTCCGAGCCCTTCCGCTCTGGCTCTGGTATAGCTCACCATGAGCGAACCGAACAGGATCAACAGGATCAGCAGGGAGAAGAAGGGTGTTTTGGCATCCTGTCTGGAGAAATAGGTCCAGATGCCCAGGTAGATGATGAGCTCGGTGTAGCGATCCAGGATGGAATCGAGAAAGGCCCCGAATTTCTTGCTCTGTCCGGTGGCCCTTGCCAGCGAACCGTCCAGAGTGTCCAGCAACCCCGTGAGCAAAGTCAGGATTCCGCCCACCAGGGGGAAGAAGACGAATGCGAGCCCGGCCAGCATGCTCGTAACCAGCCCCATGAGGGAAATGTGGTTGGGCGTGAGGTGGAAACGCACGAGCTTCGGAACGATGAGACGTTCCAACAGGTTGTAGTAACCGGTCTCAATGGGGGTCCCTTTGAGCATGACAACCTCTCGATCGGCGGTACGGTGAATGGGGACCTCAAGCCTGGTTCAATCAGCTGCGCCGGATTTGCGCTATTTCAGTCAAGGATCGGACCTGAGCCTGTTCCGGTAGACGCATCGCCCACCCGGAAATCCGTTTGACACAGGATGGGCCTGGCAAGCAGGGGGAAGTCATGCAAACGCACATGGATTTCATTCCCCGCTGCCACTTCTACCACATGGGGCGCCAAAAGAGTATAAGCAAAACTGTTCCTCAGCCTTGAGAACAGGGAACCCTCCCCGCCTGCGACGGGCGTGAACGTGGGAGGCGTGGACGACATCCCCAGGAATCCGCGCACCGCAAGATACAGTCCTTTTTTCTTCTTGACGGCGGAGGTCAGGACGGCCCGGATTTGCGGCCTCTCCGTGCGGTCGATTCCGACCGTTTTCCACAAGACCGGCGCCACGAGTTCTTCGAAAACCAATTGAGCCGCCCATGGATTGCCCGGCAGACCCCACAGGAGCTGTCTGCCTCTTGAACCCAGGGCGCTCCTCTTCCCGGGGGAGATGTTCAGATCGGAGAAGTGGAGTTCCACCCCCAGGTTGTTCCAGGCATCGAGCACATAGTCCCGGTCTCCTCTGCCCATGCCCCCGGTGCTGATGACCAGGTCCGCGGCAACGTGCCGGAGCTGTTCCTCGATCGATGCCGGATTGTCTTTCGCCACCCCAAGCTGCACGGCCTCTGCGCCGTGCACGACAACAAGCGCCGCCAGCAGCTGCCGATTGTTGCAGTACGTCCAGGGACCGTCCAGACTCTCCCCGAGTTCCCTGACCTCATCGCCGGTCGCCAGCAACGCGACCCTGGGTTTACGGTACACGGGGACGGTCACATGCCCCAGGGCGGCGATGAGTGCCAGTCGGGTAGGCCCGAGGACCTCGCCCGCTCCCAGCAGCGCTTCGCTTTCCAGGATATCGCCTCCCCCGGGAATGAGACCGTGCCCGGGTGGAAACGGCTCTTCCAAAATGACCAGGTCGTCACGCCGAAAGACCTTCTCCTGGGGGATTACAAGATCCGCTCCGCATGGTACGGGAGCGCCCGTCAGGACCCGGGCGCACCAACCCGGCCCGACCGTCGATTCGGACGCGCATCCGGCGGGGAAGATCCCGGCAAGGACGCGCAAGGACACCGGAGCGGCGGCAGCCGCTCCGGCCAGGTCTTCGCTTCGAACGGCAAAGCCGTCCAACCGCGACCGGGCCTCGGCCGGGATATCGCGGCCAGCCGCGATGTTTCGGCCGAGCACGCGGCCCAGGGCTTCCTGCAGCCCGACGTCCTCCACCACGGGACGGGGAGCCATGCTCAGCGCCAGTGCTGCGGCTTCTTTCAAATCCATTTGAGCTTTTCCATATCCTCAGGCGTGTTCACATTGAGGAAACTGAGCCCTTCAGGGTCCGCGCGGCGCCATTGCTCCTCCGCAAGCGCGTGAACCCGCATTTTCCCATAGAAGGACACGATCTTCTTTTCCCCCTGTTCGAGGGCCTGGCCCACGGCCGGGGTGCAGCGCCGGTGGTAGAGGGCGAACAGTGGCTCGTGCAGCCCGCGGGAAACCGGAACGACGACATCGAATCCGTCCCTGCACTCCAGCATCATTTCCACGAGGGCGGGAACGAGAAAGGGCATGTCCGTCGCCTTGGCGAACACCCATTCATTGGGACTGAACAACAGGGCCGTGAAGATCCCCCCGAGGGGCCCCTGGTGAGCGATGATGTCCCGGACGAGCGTGGCGTCGACATCGTAGTAGGGACTCAAGTCGTTGGCGACGATGAAAACCGGCGCGCAGAAGGCACGTATCGATTCGGCAATGCGATCGATGAGCCTTCTGCCCTCAAAGACCTCCAGCGACTTGTTCCGTCCGTAGCGGAGACTCTTCCCGCCGGCCAGCACGGCTCCCGTGATCAATCACTCATCCCCCAGTCGAATTTGCACATCGATACTTTTCTGACCTTTCCATCCTCTGAGCGTGGACAGCATTCCGCGAATGCCTTCCGCAAGGAAATCCTTGACGAAATCCTTCATGGGAAGCTGGCGGCCGTCGAGGAGCACCAATACCCGAGGCCGTTTGCGGGGTTTCAGGAACCTGTCTTCGATCAGGTCGGCAAGTCGGGCGACTTCGGCAAACTTGAAGACGGGCATGTCCGTCGGCACCGGATCGTCGCTGACCGTTGCGAGGAGGTTGTCCTCCTTGCCGCAGATCGGCTTGGATTCGACGGCGGCGCGGAAAACTTCGACCTTGGGATAGTGCAGTTTCTTGTAACCCTCGGTCAGAATGATATCCGTATCCCAGAGATACCGGCCCGCCAGTTCCTCCAGTTCCATTTCACCGCTCATTTCCCGGATCATGCCGATCCGGGAGGGCGACGAGACGGCGATGACCGAAGCGCCGGCTTGCCGGTGCCGCCAGGAATCCTTGCCCTCCCGGTCCATTTCGAATCCGTGAACGTCATGCTTTACGGTTCCGACCCGATACCCTCTCCGCACCATTTCGGGGATCAGCTTTTCCAGGTAGGTTGTCTTGCCGGAATTGGAAGCTCCAACGACACACACGATCGGCTGCATGTTTTCTCCTTGGTGCGGTTGCCGGTCGAACCGGCCCGCTTCAGGCTCCAAGTTGTGTTGAACGTATCGATTTTTCATGCCGCGGGGGGGCGCCCCGAACATGACACACCTGCGTTACGTTGAGGAAGTCGAGTTTCGATGCCTGCGGGTGAGGCGGGCATCCTGAAGAATTTCGTACGGACACGCTCAGTAGGACAGATAGATGGTCTTCAACTCCGTGTATTCTTCGACGCCGAACCGGGACTTCTCTCTTCCCAGCCCGCTCTCCTTCATGCCTCCGAACGGGGCCTGGGAATAGGCCTGGTGGATCCTGTTGACCCAAACGCTCCCGACCTCGAGCTGGTTGGCCCACTTGAGCGCTTCGGCGATATCTTTCGTGAAAAGATAGGCGGCGAGACCGAAAGGAGTCGCATTGGCCGCCTCGATCACTTCCTCGATCCTTCTGAAAGACCTGATCATCACCACCGGGCCGAAGATTTCCTCGCCGACGACGCTCATCGACGCATCGACTCCGGTGAGAACCGTCGGGGGATAGAAAAAACCCGCTTCGCCGATCTTCACATCGTTTCCGCCGAGAACGACTCGGGCGCCTTCCTTGACGGCGGTATCCACCTGTGCGCGGACCCTGGAAAGAACGCCCGCATTGTTGAGCGGTCCCAGGTCAACCCCGGGACTTGCGGGATGTCCCACACGCAAAGCGGCCGCTTTGGCAACGAACTCGGCCAGAAAGTCCGCGTATATCTCCTCAGCAACATAATAGCGGCTCACGCGATAACAATACTGGCCGGAATTTTTCATGCTCTGCATGAGCAACTGAGGGAGCAGTTCCTCCCAGGGCGCATCCGAGCAAATGATCGCCGGACAGTTTCCCCCGAGTTCCAGGATCGTCTTTCTCACCCACCGGCCGCTGGCCATCAGGATCTCCTTGCCCACTTCAGTGCTGCCGGTAAAGGTGATGAGGCGCGGGACCGGATTGTCCACCAGCAGGCGACCCGTCGGCCGGCCGGGGCCCGTGACCGCATTCAGCACCCCCTCCGGAATGCCGGCTCGGCAGGCCAGCTGAGCAAGCCGAAGCGTGCTCAGGGGCGTGTGTTCGTCGGGTTTCATCACCACCGTGCAACCCACGGACAGGGCGGGAGCAATCTTGCAGGCGAGCGTGCTCAACGGGTAATTGTAAGGCGTGATGGCCACCACCACCCCTACGGGTTCCCGCACGATCATCACCTGCTCGCGATGATATCCCAGCAAGGGAATCTGCCCGATCAGGCGCAGGCTTTCCTCCGCAAAATAATCGATAAGACCGGCCGCGCTCAGGACTTCTTCCTTCGCGGACCGGACGGGTTTCCCCACCTCCGTGCTCACCAGCGACGTGAACTCGTCGAGATGCCCGCGGACGAGGTCCGCCAAGGCATGCATGAGCTCCGCACGGCGCGGCGCAGGCGTGGACTTCCAGACCCCCAGGCTTCGGTCGGCACTCTTGAGCGCGAGCGTCACGAGGCGCTCGTCAGCCGTCGTCGCGTGGCCGATACAACTCCCGTCCGCGGGATTCACAAGGGGATAGCGACCATCCGCAGGCTCATTTCGACCATCTATCCAGCAGGAGGCGCAGTCTGTACCGAGATCTTCCACGTTTCGTCACTCCGAAAAAAGCCGGTTGCCAGCTACAATCGATTCTCAAATTATATACTATGTCATACCGCAGGGAGGCTGTCAAACACCGCTCCCGTACATGGCGACAACAGGAAACCAATCGCCGCGGCCTGTTCTTTCGACGGAAGCGCAAACCTCCCACAAGATTCAAAACCGGTTCATCCGGGCGGGGAGCTCCTGCAATTCACCGGTGATCTCATCGCCCGCGCAGGCAGGGGCAGTGCCTGCCGTCACAGGTTTTCCGCATTTCGTGGGCAAGGTGGACAAGTACCCGGTATCACTTCCCGGAAGACCTTCAAGACCGCCGGTCCCGCGGTTGCATTTGACCGGGCCGGTACCCTGTGCTAGTGTCCGTTCGAATCGGCGGCACATTCCGCCTCGTATCACGGCGACCCGCACCGGCACGGCCGACGTCCGCAGTAACGATTCCCGCGCGCGGGACGCGCGCCCGTTTCCGCCTGGCCGATCCACGAGCGCGAAGGGACTTTCGGAAGCCCCGCCCCTTGATGGGAAAGCCGCACGGGGTTAAGTACCCGGTGGGGCGGAAGGGGACGATCGTCCCTTCGCGCCGATGGAGTTCGCCTCCATCAAGGTTTGGCAACGCAACCATCCGACAGGAGAGATTTCTCAGGCAATGATTCCATACCCGAACATCAATCCGGAGATCGTCTCGTTCGGCCCGTTCAACCTGCCGTGGCTCGGAGCCGTGGGCCCAATCAGCATCAGGTGGTACGGGGTCATGTACGTCGTCGGCTTCGTGATGTCCTACGTTTTCATCCAGAAGCAGAAACGATCGAAGGAAGTTGGACTGGTGGGCACGGTGGCCCAGGACCTGATTTTCTACCTGGCCGTCGGCCTGATCATCGGTGCGCGTCTCGGCTACGTCGTGTTCTACGAGTTCAACAACTACGGCTATTACCTCAAGAACCCTCTTGAAATCATGGCCACCTGGCATGGCGGGATGTCCTTTCATGGGGGGCTCATCGGCGCGGTCCTGGCCGCCTGGATTTTCAGCCGTCGCAGACGGATCCCTTTCGGGGTGGTGGTGGACAGCACCACGGTCACTGTTCCCATCGGGCTGGGATTCGGACGCATCGGCAATTTCATCAATGCGGAACTGCTCGGGCTTCCGTCGGATGTTCCGTGGGCGATGGTCTTTCCCACGGGGGGCCCCGCCCCGCGCCACCCCACCCAGCTCTACGAAGCCCTCCTGGAAGGCCTCGTGCTGTTCGTCATCTTGTGGAACCTTCGCCGCAAACCCTTCCGGGACGGAATGATGCTCGTTTTTTTTCTTTTCTTTTACGGTCTCTTCAGGTTTATTCTGGAATTCTTCAAAGAGCCCGACCCGCAGATCGGTTATCTGCTGGGTTATTTCACCATGGGCCATATCCTGTGTTTTTTCATGATCGTTGCGGCCGTCATCCTGGGTTTGTATCTCAATCGAAGCGCGCCGGCAGCGCGAGCCTGATTTCGGCCTACAGCATGCAGGGACGGTTCCATGAGAGACTCCGATACGGAAGCAGGAAATGAAAGCCGGGGAGCCTTCGAGTTTTCTTCGCCGCTTTCCTGGCGCTCTCTTTACAAAGAGCGACTGACTACCGCCGAGCGGGCCATTGAGGCTATAAAGCGGGGGCATCGGGTCTTCATCGGTTCGGGGTGCAGCGAGCCCCAGCACCTGGCCCAGGCCCTGGAAGAAGCCATTCCCTTGCTGGCGGACCTCGAGATCCTGCACATCCTGAGTGTGGGCAAGACGCGTTACACGGAAGCGGGATTCGACAAGTGCCGCCTGAAGTCGTTCTTCGTGGCGTCGGCCAGCCGCGAAGCCGTGGCCCAGGGCAGAGCCGACTACACTCCGATCAATCTCGGGGACGTTCCGGCACTGTTCCGCAGCGGCGCGATGCCCATCGACGTGGCGCTCATCCAGGTTTCCCCTCCCGACGAACACGGGTTTTGCAGCTACGGTATTGCGGTGGACATCGTGAAGGCCGCGGCGGAAAGCGCCAGGCTCGTGATCGCCCAGGTCAATCCTCAAATGCCGATGACGCTCGGGGACAGTTTCATCCACATCCGCGACATCCACGTTCTGGTTGAACACGAGGAACCGCTGCTCGAAGTCGGCCTGCCGCTCATGAACCCGATCGCCCAGGACATCGGCCGGCATGTGGCCACGCTCATCGAAGACGGCTCCACCATTCGCGTCGGGGTGGGCAGCATATCCACCGCGGTCTTGTACGCCCTCGAGAACAAAAAGGATCTCGGGGTTCATGCGGACATGATCACGGACGCTTACATGCACCTGGTCAAGAAGGGGGTCATCACCAATGCCCGCAAGACCCTGCACCCGGGGAAGATCGTCACGAGCTTCTGTCTGGGTTCGAGGGAACTCTACGATTTCGTGGACAACAACCCGATGGTGGCCTTCCATCCGATCGAGTACACGAACAACTACCTGGTCATTTCGGAAAACGACCAGATGGTGTCCATCAACCCGGGGCTCGAAGTGGATCTCACGGGCCAGGTCTGTTCGGATTCCATGGGATATGAAATTTACAGCGGCGTCGGTGGAGCGATCGATTTCCTGCGGGGAGCCCGCGGGTCGCGCGGCGGCAAGGCGATCATGGTTCTTCCTTCAACGACGCTTGACAGAAGCAAATCCAGAATCGTGCCGGTCCTGACGGAGGGGTCGGGCGTCGTGATGACTCGCGGCGGGGTGCAGTACGTGGTGACCGAGTACGGGTCGGCGTATCTTCTGGGGAGGAGTACCCGCGAGCGGGCCCTGGCTTTGATCGGCATCGCTCACCCCGACTTTCGCGAGGAACTGATGGAAGCCGCCGAGACGTTGAATTACCTGCAGGCCGACGTATCGCGGGGGGCCAGCACCAGGGCCGTATACCCCCTGGACTGGGAAGTGTCCCATTCGTTCGACATTCAATCGAAAGTTTTTATCAGACCCGTCAAACCCACCGACGAGCGCGCGATAAAGGAGTTTTTCTACTCACTGCCCAAGAGCGAGAGCTACATCCGTTTCTTGTCGGTAATGAAGGTTTTCCCGCACTACGATGTGCGAAGCATGGTGAACATCGATTATCGGAGGGAGATGAGCATCATCGCCCTGGTGGGAGAAATGTCCTCGCAACGGGTGGTTGCCATCGCGCGATATGTTCTGGATGAGGCGACCATGACCGCCGAGGTTGATTTCGCCGTGCATCCCGAACACAGCCGTCAGGGACTTGCCACGGTCCTCGTGCACCACATGGCGGAAGGGGCCCGCAACAATGGCGTAAAGAGACTGGTCGCCTACATTTCCGCCGGAAATGAACGGGTTTTCGGAGTCTTCCAAAAAACCGGCTTCTTGGTTCAGAGCTCGTTCCGGGAAGGTGTTTACGAAATACGGGTCGATCTCCAGGAGCGCGCCCAGGTCTGTCTGCTCCTCTGAATGTGGTTTTGTTTCATCTCGTCCGGGGAAAGAACCGAATCATAAGTGCGGTCCCGCAAATCACGCGCCGCAACACCATTTGAAAATTCAGGCCAAAATCCTGCAGAAAAGGCGGAGAGCCACGCATGGGAACCAACAACGTCGTATTCCTTGAAGTCTTGGAATGGTTCGATGAGAGCGGCAAGGAGATGGTTCACAGGATTCCGGAAACGGGGTCCGGCGAGATCAAGTACGGAGCGCAGCTCATCGTGCGGGAGAGCCAGGCGGCGGTCTTCTTCTATTCCGGGAAGGCCTACGACGCTTTCGGCCCCGGCCGGCACACGCTTGTCACCGGGAACATCCCGGTCCTCACCAAGGTGCTCAGTTTGCCCTGGGCTCTGACCAGTCCGCTTCGAGCCGAAGTGTACATGGTCAATATGAAAGTATTCCCGAACCTCAAATGGGGCACCCGGGATCCCGTCGCGTTCAAGGATTCCAAACTCGGGCTGATCCGGCTCAGAGCCTTCGGAGTCTTCAACGTCAGGGTCATCCAGCCGGTTCTTTTCATCAACAGCCTGGTCGGAACCCAGGGCATTTTCATGCGGGAGGAAATCGAGGAATATCTCAACCGCGTGATCGTCTCCCGCTTCAATGACCACATGGGGGAAAACCTCGATTCGGTGTTTGACCTTCCGGGCAGGTACGATGAGCTTTCCGACGGGTTGATCGGCAGACTGCGGGAAGATTTCAGTCATTTCGGGCTGGAGCTTTCACAGCTCTACATCAATTCCATCACCCCGCCCGCGGATGTGCAGAAGGCCATTGACGACAAGAGTCGCCTGGCCATCTTCGACGACCTCGAAAAGCTCACGCGCATGAAAGCCGCCATGGCGCTCGAGAAAGCTTCCGAGTCCCGCGGCGAAGCCGCGGCCGGGGTGGGCATGGGTGTGGGGATGATGATGCCGGCGCTGTTCGGAGCCGCCATGCAGAAGTCGGAGGCCGAGCCTTCGGTCTATACCTGTCACGCGTGCCGACAGGTCATCCCGAAGGATTCCAGGTTCTGTCCCAGTTGCGGGCAACACCTGGTGATCTTCGCTCAATGCGCCGAGTGCAAAAGCGACTTGCCGCCCAACGCCAGGTTCTGCCCATCCTGCGGGCGCGCCGTTGGGGCAAAGAAACCGTCGAGGAAGTGTCCCGGATGCGGGACCGAAAATCTGGCCGAATCCATTTACTGCAATCAGTGCGGTGAGCGAATCTAGCCTTCAGAGCTGGCAGATCGAGCAGCAGTGCCCTCAGTGCGGCGCTCCCCTTGTACTGGAGGAGACGGATCGCGTGCTGTCGTGCGAGTTCTGCCGGGTGAAGCTCACCATCTCGTTTCCCGGCCATTGCCGGTGCTATCTTCCCCCCGCGCGGAGTCGTCCCGACCTGCTCTTCATCCCGTACTGGAGATTCAAGGGAATGGTCTTTTCCTCCACGGAGGAAGGGGTCCGCGCGCGGATCGTCGATTCCAACCAACTGGCGGTGAATTCGAAAAACCTTCCTCCGTCCCTCGGCTTGAGGCCGCAGGTGATGCGGCTGAAATTCGCGGCACCGAAGCCGGAAGGCCGTTTCATCAGACCCGGCGCGCCCGTCAGGGTGTTTTCCATGAAGGTGGACGATACGTTTCAGGGCGCCTCGGAAAGGATTTCCAGGGGGCTCTACGAAGCGTTCATCGGTGAAACGGTGAGCGCGATCTACACGCCGGTGTTCGTCGAGGGCCGCACCGTCCGGGACGCCGTCCTCAATCGCCCGCTCTGCGCGGCCGATGTCGAGGACGCCCCGGAACTCGACCCGGATTCCTCCTTCGACTGGCCGATCACGTTCTCATCGACCCTGTGTCCGCACTGCGGCTGGGATTTGGAGACCGAGAGGGACGGCATGGTTCTGCTCTGCAGAAACTGCGGCTCCGCCTGGGAGCACCTCCGGGGTGAACTGAAAAGGGTCTCCTTTTTCCTGCCCCTCGATTCGAACCCTTCGGCGATTCATTTGCCTTTCTGGAAGCTGCGTACGCGTTTTGAAGGATTGCAGCTCGATTCCTTCGGGGATCTGGTGCGGCTCGCCAATATGCCCAGAATAGCCCGGGCCGGTGAAGCCGAGCGCAATCTGCACTTCCTGATCCCGGCCTTCAAGATTCAACCCCGGGTCTTCCTGCGGCTCGCCAAGCTTCTCACCTCGAACCCGTTGGACGAGGGGCCGAGCGCGGAACCGGGCAGCCTGCTCCTGCACCCGGTGACTCTACCTGCCGCCGAAGCCGTCGAAAGCATCAAGACCATCCTGTTCGCCATGGTCGCGCCGAAAAGAGCGTTCTTCCCTCTGCTTGGCAGAATACGGCCACGAGTGGAAGAATACGGCCTGACCTACCTGCCCTTTGTCCCGAAGGGCCACGAGCTCGTTCAGCCCGATTTGCAGACCAGCATAAACAAGAATGTACTCAATTGGGGAAGATTGATTTAGTATAGCCTCAGTGGTTTTCATCGGAATCCCTCCTCCACCCCTGGTCGCATGCGGGAGGAGAGCGGGATTGCGCGTAACGGTTCGAGGGGGCAGCCGCGCCGCAGGGCTCCTGACTCGGCCTTTGCGGGGCCGGTGTCGCATGACGCGGCATGCGCCTCGCGACAAGGCGCACGGAGGCAGCGGGATCGACACCGTGGATCGATTGGGGAAGCTGGAAGAACAAATCCAGGCGTTGAAGGCGGCTCTCGGGCAGACGCGTGAGGAATTGGAGGCGTTGCGCGAGGAGGTCAACGCCCACCGACACCCCGTCGAGCAAATCCTGCTTCAGAGAGGCCTTCCCTTCCTTGCCGGAGGCGATTTTGCGCAGGTTCTCATCCCGGCGGACCTCCCGGCACCGTTCAAGGCGCGTTTTTTCGCCCTCATGCAACGCTATTCGTTCCGGCTCTTTCTGAGGGATTTGATCCAGTTCCCCGAAGGCAAGCACCCTCGCGCGCTGAGTCGCTATTGCTCCGTCAGAACCGTTCGCTCCTACCTGAGAGTCCTGCGGGAACTGGGCATCGTGGAACTGTCCGAGGAGGACGGATATCGCCTGGTCCCCAAAGGAGCACAGAGCTTCGGTCCCACGCTGGAGTGGTATGTGTGCGAGATCTTCCTGCGGGAATTCATGGCGCCGGCCCTCTTCAACGTGCGGCTGCGCAACACCCGCCACGGCGGTGACTACGATGTCGTCGCCCTGCTGTCCGGATACCTGGTCTGCGTCGAAGTCAAATCTTCGCCGCCCAGAGGGGTGGAAATCCAGTCGGTTGCCGCCTTTCTGAACCGGCTCGAAGATCTCAACCCGCACATGGCCGTTTTTCTCGTCGACACCGAGCTGCGAATGAAAGACAAGATCGTTCCGCTCTTCGCCGAAGCTCTCGAGCAGTCGGGGAGGGCACTCTGCGACCGGCACGTTCAAAGGCTCGTGGGAGAAATATTCCATATCCGTCACAGAATCTATTTGATCAACAGCAGAAAAGGAATATACAGCAATCTGCGAACTTGTTTTCGCGATTTCCTGGTTTGGCAGAAGGTCGCGATCGGCGCCTCACGTTCTTGAGTTGTCCCTTGTTGCCGGAGTTGCAGGATTTTTGCAGCGGCTGACATCCAAGTCTCAATGCCTCCGATCCACGGTTGTCGTCTATTGAAGCGGATGTCCTGAAGGCCCGGGCAAGCCCCGCCTTCCCTCAGGAAAAGCGGAACGGCCGGCGCCGCGGGGTTTCGGTGCGCGCCCCCCGGCATGTCCGGTCCCGGTAAATGACCTGGCCGGGAAAAAACTCCCGGGAGCTTGGGCACAACTGGAAATGGGCTGCACGAATGACGTTGAAAACACATGACACATCCTCGTCCGAAAAGGGGGACAGCACTGCCCTGGTGCGCTGCTACCACGTGGAGAAGAAGTTCCAGGGGGGACCGAAAGTCTTTACGGACGCTACGGTCCACGTGCCTCGGCGCGCGGTTTTCTTGCTGTCCGGGCCCGCCGGAGCCGGGAAGAGCGTGTTCGTTCGACTGCTGCTCGGTCTGGAACAACCGGACGGGGGACAGATCTGGATCGAAAACCGGAATCTGCGGCGTCTGTCTGCGCAGGATTCCGCCCGGTTGCGGCGCCGCACGGGCATTGTGCTCCAGGAGACCGGGATTCTCATGAGCGAAACCGTTGGAGCCAACGTCGCCCTGCCCCTGGAAATCATCGGAATGGAACCGTCGGTTGCGGCCAGAAGGGTCCGCTCGATCCTCCGCTCCTTCGGACTCGAATACCGGGATTCCGCCGTCTGCCGCAACCTGTCCGCCAGCCGGCGCAAGCTGGTCGCCATTGCCCGTGCAACGGTCCACGATCCGTTCCTTTTGATTGCCGACGAACCCTTTGAAGGCATGGATGAACCGGACGTGCGGAAGGCGGTTGAAGCCATGAAACGGCTGAACATGTCCGGAACCACGTTGGTCCTCACCGGTCGAGTCGATACCCTGGGGGAAGCTTTTCCCGGCTGCCGCCGCGGAGTGATCGTCGACGGAAAGATCGAGGAAGAACGCCCGGCGGATTGGATTCCCGCGTAAGACAGAACCTGACGCACGAATGCAATCCACCCCGTCCGAGGAATCGGGAGACCATGGGACAAAGAGCCACCCGCGTTTACGGGCATATCTCCGACAGCATCAGGGCCGACGGCGGCCTGTTCGTCACCGGCCTGGCGCTGATCGCCGTGTGCCTGTTACTTGCCGGCACCCTGCTGTTGGGACTGAGAGCGGCGCACCGGGCCGTTGCGGATTTTTCGGCAGAGCCCGGGGCCACCGTATATTTCCACCCTCGGCTTGCCGACGGGATGCTGCAAAACCTCTCCACCGAGCTGCGTCAATGGCCCGGGATCGCCCGGGTGACCGTTTTCCCCGCCGCCGAGCCGCGCAACAGGGTGCGTGTCGCCATGGAGAATTGGGCCGATTTCCTGAATGGGACGGGTGAGGAAGTTTGCGGACCGAGCCTGGAGATCGAGCTCAAATCCGGAGAAACCACCCTGGAACAAACCGCTGAGCTTATCGTAAAGCTGAAGCAACTCCCGCAGGCGGACCGGGTCCACTCCCGGGGAGAATGGGTGGAAAAGACGCAACTCCTCGTCAATGCCGTCGATTATACTGTGGCCGGTTTCCTGACTTTTTTTTCAATTTTGGCGCTTTTCATCATTGTACAGTGGATTCGAGCCGGCATGCTGCGCCGCTCGGATAGACTGGAAATCCTGCACGTGCTGGGAGCCGAACCGTCCTTCGTTGTATTGCCGTATCATTTGGAAGGCACCTGCCTCGGAGCGGCAGGCGCTATCTTCGCGGCGGCACTGCTGTCCTTGCTCGTCGTCATGTGCCGCGACCTTCTGCCCTCTCCTCTGTCGGAACTTTCGCTGCCGCGGGCCTGGGAGATGCTTCTGTTTGATTCGATGCTGATCGCGTGGGGAGCGTTCCTGGGGTTCCTCGGCAGTTGGCTTGCGTTCAGGCACTACGCGCTCAGATGAGAATTTGCGATTCCCCGTGCGCTGTTTCGCCGATTTTGATAATACCGGTTCCGGACGTGTCGGTCCGCCAGGCACGGATGAATTCGGAGGATTTGGAGTGAAAGGCCGATCCCGGCCTGTAACTCTTTACAGGCGCAAGGAAATCGGCTATGCAATGGTTACGGCGGTGTCTGAAGGATGGAATGCCGTTATTGAATCCAACATGCCGGGGGAAAGTCCCCCCGCTCAGTGATGCCCTGTTTTTCTCACGAATGGTACAACCTGGCGACGGAAGCCCGAAGAATGCGGCTCTCGCTACCAGGGGTTGAGCGATTGGAATGGTTGGGCCGATCCGCGCGGCAGGTCGGAATCTCCGTGTCTTTCCCGCAGCGGCGGGCGTACAGGCCCGTTGAAGACGGCTTCCGGGCGGGACGATTCACGCGAGGCGTGCAGCGGAGATTCGAAGGGAGCAGGCGAGCCCTGAGGGCAAGTCATCCCGGCACCTGGGTATTTCAGGCTTTTTGAGAACATCGGCACCTCGGAGTGGAGCGGTTTCCGTCTGTTGTAAATGGAGAGGTTTTCCCGAGTTTTGGTTCCAAAGACCGTGCCACTTCTTTGGAGATGCTGTATAATGGCAAAATTCTTGGTGGTGCCCGAACGGTCGATCCTCCGGCAGGGTGCGTAAAGGCTCGGCGGCACCATTCGGTCGGTTCAAGGTACATGGGCAAGAGCGATCGGCAGGCGTGAAGGGTTTTGCCCGATTCGACCGCTCTCGACCGGAGCGTTGCCTGGACAACGGGTGGTGGAGTCAACACGGGAGAGATGATCGCGACGGCAAGCTGAATCAGTTGCCCGGACGGCCGAAAGCTGAATTTCGAGCTCCGGCGGCACGGGGGGGCGGTCGTCCCCGTGCCGTGTTTGGCACAGGATAATTCGTAGAGAGAATGTAGAATGAGGAAACCCATGTCTAAGAAGCGCGCCAAAGTCATCGTATTGCTCGCTGCGTTTGCCTTTCTGCTCATGAGTTATTCCGGCCTGAGAGCGGCCAGGAACAGCCCTGACAATTCCGACATGTATCAGTACCTGAAGCTGTTCAGCGACGTGTTGAACATCGTTCAGGACAACTACGTCGAGAAGGTTGACACAAAGAAATTGATGTACGGGGCCGTCAACGGCATGCTCCGGGAGCTCGATCCTCATTCTTCGTTTCTGCGTCCCGAAGACTACAAGGAACTGCAGATAGAAACCAAAGGGAAGTTCGGCGGCCTGGGAATCGAAATCACCATGCGCGACAACGTGTTGACCGTCGTCGCGCCCCTCGAGGACACGCCCGCGGATCGTGCGGGGGTACTGGCCAATGACCAGATTGTCAAGATCGACGACCAGCCGACCCAGGACATGTCCCTCATGGACGCCGTGCAGAAAATGCGGGGTCCCAAGGGAACCAAGGTCAGGCTGACCATTATCCGCAAAGGCGAAAAGAAGCCTCTCGAATTCGAGCTCACCCGGGACATCATTGCAATACAGAGCGTGAAGTACCGGACGCTGGAATCGGGTTACGGCTATGTGCGGATCACGAGTTTCCAAAGCGGGACCGCCAATGATCTGCGCAAGGCTTTGGAGCACCTGGAAAATGACAACCACCCGCTTCAGGGCCTCGTGCTCGATCTGCGCAACGACCCGGGAGGACTCCTGGATCAGGCGGTCGAGGTGAGCGACGAATTCATCGATGAAGGTCTTATCGTTTACACGGGCGGGCGCCTGGAGAGTCAGAAGATGCGCTTTGAGGCGCACAAGGGAACCAAGGCGCACGGCTACCCGATGGTCGTTCTGGTGAATTCGGGAAGCGCCAGCGCGTCGGAAATTGTGGCCGGGGCGCTTCAGGACCACAAACGTGCCATCATTCTCGGTGAACCCACATTCGGGAAGGGTTCCGTTCAGACGGTCATCCCTCTCAACGACGGCTCGGCGCTTCGCCTGACCACCTCGTTGTACTACACGCCATCGGGCAGATCCATTCAGGCCAAGGGGATCGAGCCTGACATCGTGGTCAAGCGCGAGACCCCGCAAAAGGGGGAAGAGCCGATCGGCGACGAGTTGCGCCGCATTCGGGAAAAGGATCTGCCGCGTCACATGGAGAATCAGAAACCCGATTCCGGCGGCGTCAAGCCGGAAAGCATTCCCATGGATTCCAAGCTGATCGATCAGGACAACCAGCTCAGAAGGGCGCTGGATCTGCTGAAAAGTTACAAAATCATGGCCCAGATGCAGTTCAATTAATCCGAACAGGGCTGAAACATCCATATGCCGTCAAGGTCGGGACCGGCTCGAAGAGGAGCTTCCAAGGGGCGTGGTGTATCCTCGCGCAAAGGTGGAGGGCGTGCGCCCCGGAAAACCCCGAGGAGCGCCGGGAAAGCCACCCGGGGAAAGTCGTCCCCCTCGGGTATGCCGCGGTCCCGTTTTCTCCCGCTGCTGACCGTCTGGTTTCTGGCCGTTCTGGTTCTTGCGTCCCTGCTCTACTGGAATGGCGGGACCGAAAAACCGCCTCCGAAGCCGGCCTCAAACAAGGCAACCTCCACGGGACAATCCTCCGTCCCGAAACCTCGAATGGCCGATCCGCCCGCCAAACAGCCGGAAGCCGGGCCTGTCGCCGGCAGTCGAACGCCTACTCCGAAAGGCGGCGAACCGAGCGGGAAGGAGACTGTAACGCGAGAGCCCGCCAGGACGACCGCACCGGCGGGAAAACCGCTCATCGAGCCTCCGCCCCCGTTTCACAGTCGAGACATCTCCATCGACCAACCGAAGGAACCAGCTCGCAAGCCTGATTCGATAACACTCTCGGCGCTCAGACCGAGTGTTCCCCCCGGCACTGCGCCTCTCCCGCCATCGCCTGTACCCGCCCCCGTGGCGAAGGTGGCCATCGTCATCGATGATTTCGGTCAGAACCTGGAAGTCGCAAAGAAGTTCCTGAGCGTCCCCTTGCCGCTCTCGTTTGCGATCCTGCCAAATCAGCGCCACACCGCCGAAATCGCTGAGCTGGCGCATGCGCACCACCGCGAAGTGCTGCTCCACCTTCCTATGGAGCCGCAGGGATATCCCAAGGTGGATCCCGGATCGGGGGCACTTCTCACCTCCATGTCCAGGAGCAGGCTCCGGCGCACTCTTCTCGCCGCCCTCGATTCCACTCCTTATTTCATCGGAGTGAACAATCACATGGGCTCCAAGTTCACCGAAAACACCCCTTCCATGAGAGTCGTCATGTCCGAGCTCCGGCACAGGAAGCTCTTCTTTCTGGACAGCGCCACCACCGGGAACAGCGTCGGTTTCGCTCTGGCCCGGGAGTACGGCATCCCGACCAGAAAACGCGACATTTTCCTCGACCACACCCTGACGGATGAGGCCGTGCAGTCCCAGGTCGATCAGCTCATCAGGAAGGCGAAGATCGAGGGAACCGCCCTGGCCATCGGTCATCCACACGAGGTGACCTTGAAGGCACTCATCGAAGGGGTGGACCGTTTCAAGGAGGAGAACGTCGTCGTGGTGCCTTCGAGCGAATTGATGATCGTCCCCTCGCGCCGGGCCGCAGGAAGGGATTGAACGCACCGCGGAGGTATCGGGGGGCGAGAGTGCCCGTCCGAGCCGCTTTTGGTCTTGACCTTTGCCGGGGGAAGAGCTATGCAAAACTGCACCACTATAAGAACATACGGAAGATGCCCTGAGCGGATTCCCATTCGCCCGCCGATTTGGAGAACACTTGGATCGGAACAAACTGCTCGGAAGCTCGACCGGGCTTTGTCGACAAGACTCGCGTGAGAATCGAGAGGGAGGAAACTCGAGAATGCTTCGTGGTATGAAAGTTCTTTTTCTGCTGCTCATTTTTTGCTGCTGGGCAGGTTCCGCCCAGGGTGCCGCCTCCGCGGCAAAGCCGGCCAAGGGGACCTCCAAGCCGACCGCCCGCGCCGCGCCGGTCATTGAAATCCCTGAAACCACCTTCGATTTCGGGGAAGCGTTCGAGGGAGTGGAAGTAGAGCACGATTTCGTCGTGAAAAACACCGGCAAGGCCGAGCTCCTGATCGACCAGGTGCGCCCTGGTTGAGGCTGCGCGGTGGCCCATTTTGACAGGGTCATCCCTCCCGGCGGCGAGGGCAAGGTACGACTGAGAGTGAGCTTGAAGGGATTCCAGGGCGAGATCAAGAAGAGCGCGGCCATATACAGCAGCGACGAACAGAATCCTCGCCTGGCTGTGAGCGTTCAGGGCGTGGTGAAGACCCTGATCGAGGTCCGCCCGAACACCGCCGTCACATTCCGGGGCATGGCGGACCAGGTGTCCGAACACGTTTTCGAGCTGGTGAGCCAGGGGCAGCCGTTTCACATCACCAAGGTCGAGACGAACCTGGACGGCAAGATCGACTATACGCTGGAAAACATCGAGGATGGAAAATTCTATAAGGTCAAAGTGGCGAACAAGCTCAGGCAGGGCAATTACAACGGGTTCATCAAGTGTCTGACGGACTTGCCCCAGAAACCCGAAGTGGTGGTGCGCGTGAGCGGACTGATCGAAGGAGAAGTCACGGTGAAGCCGCAGACCATCCTGATCGGAAAACTGGCCGCTCAGCAGCCCGAACGCACCGGGAAGGTGGCGGTGGCGAGCAATCGCGCCAAACCCTTCCATATCACCAAGTTGATCTACGATGAACGGCTGATCACCGTCAGCCAGGCGCCGATGACGGACAACGAACACGGGTACACGCTTGAGATCGCCGCCAGGCTGGGCAGCGTCCCAACCGGAACGAGGCAGCAGACCTCCCTGGTGATCGAGACCGATGCGGCGCCCCAGGAGAAACAGGAAATCCAGGTCCACGTCTTCAACACCGTGGACGGGACCGCCCGCGTCCAAACCCCAAAGCCTCAGGTTCCACCGCAGCGGCCTGCCGGGCAGTAGCAGGCGGCCGGCGCATCGGCGGGGCTGCGATACCGGCCGCCGCCGCTCGGATGAGGATCGAGTTTTCCCCGTGCCATAAAAACCGCGCGATCGAGGCCCGTGGCCGTCGACGGAGGCGGGAAGGGGCTGTTTTCAGCGCGGCATCATTCTCTCTCGACGGGCAGGTTCGCCGCCTGCCAGACGGACCAGCCGTTCAAGAGCACCCGCACGTGGGGGTAGCCTTTGCCCACGAGGGCCACGGCCAAATCTTTGCTCAGGGTGCACGCTTCCCCGTCGCAGTAGGTGATCAGAAGGGTATCCGGAGGAATGTCCGCCATGATTTGCGGAAAACGGTTCTCGAAATCCTCCCAGGGCAGATTTCTGGCGCCTTCGACATGACCCATCCGGTAGAATTTGGCCTCGCGGGCGTCGATGAACACCGCGCCCCGGGTCAAGTACAACGCCGTCGCCTCCTCCAGGTCAACGACGGGGTTCTCTTGAGTCGGGATGGAGGCGACCTGCTTCTCCATCGACCATTCCGCCACGAGCGGCAGGCCGGCCAGTCGAAAGTGATTGACCGTCAGGCCGAGCAGCACTCCGAACACGACCACCAGGGCACCTTGCCAAACGCCGGTCAGCAGCTTCCGGCCGGGTACAGCCCCGTCGTGCCCTTGAACCGCCGCAGATGCCTCTGTCATGGCTGTTCCTCCGAAGCCGCATCGGATCGAGGTTGATAAAGACACAGGGGTTCCTCCGCGAGGTAGTCCCCCGTGCTTTCATAGGCTCTCGCCCGGCAGCCGCCGCACACCCGCACGTATTCGCACCGCCCGCACTTGCCGCGGTATTGTTTGAAATCCCTCAGGTCCCGGAACACGGGCGAATTCTCCCAGATTTCGCGGAACGACCGCTCGCGGATGTTGCCGCAGTCGACTTCCAGGTACCCGCAGGGCTGCACCTGGCCGATGTGGGAAATGAACGAGAACCCGGTTCCTCCAAGGCATCCGCGCGTCATCGCGTCCAGGCCGAACGTCCGGAAGGTCACCTCCCTGCCGTCGGCCTTCGCCCGCTGCCTCAGGATCCGGTAGTAGTGGGGAGCGCAGGTCGCCTTCAACTGCAACGGCACCTTGTCCCTTTGTTCGTAAAACCAGTGCAGGGTTTTCTCGTACTGTTCGGCGCTGATCCCCTGTTCGGCCAAATCCTTGCCGCGTCCCATCGGAACGAGCAAGAAAATATGGTGAGCCGCCGCACCCAGGGAAACCGTCAGGTCGTGGATGGCCGGAAACTCATCCAGATTCTGCAGCGTAATGGTGGTATTCACCTGGAAAGGGAGTCCCGCTTCCCTGGCGTAGGCAATCCCCTGCATCGCTCCGTCGAACGCTCCGTGGACTCTGCGAAAAGCGTCGTGAGAACTCGCGTCGGCACCGTCCAGGCTTACGCTTATTCTCTGGATACCCGTCTCGATCATGCGTTTGGCCGTTTCCGACGTGAGCAGAGTTCCGTTTACGGCCATGGTCATTCGAAAACCCTTCGCGTTACCGTAAGCGGCGATCTCAAAGATATCGGGCCGGAGCAGAGGTTCACCTCCCGTGAGGATGATGATGGGACTGGCGACGGTCCCGATATCGTCCAGCAGTCGGAAGCACTCGTCGGTCTTGAGCTCATTCTCGTAAGGACGGTCGAGCGCCGCGGCCCGGCAGTGGACGCAGGCCAGATTGCAGGTGCGGGTGACTTCCCAGGCGACCAGCCGCAGATTGCCTTCCCGCGGCGGCCCGTTCGCCGCCCCTCGACCTGCATGGGAACCGGGATGGGATGCTTGATGATGGTTCATCGAGTGCTACTTCCTGAAATCAAAGCGCCCCGGCGGCCTGCCGGTGGGTTCAACACCGGTTTGCGAACACCGGGGCGGGACTGATTCGACCTTCCCGCAAACCGTCTCCGGCCTCAAGTCCGCAACGAAGCTTGCGTGTCGTTATCGTCATTCCCGGGCGGGCGAAAACCCGGGCGCTTTCAAAGCCGTCGGCACCCCGGAGCCTCCCCTCGAGACGGGCTGTGCCGTGAGGACGCGGGGAACACATCGTTCAACGCACGACCGCGCATCGATCTCAGCCGGCGCGGACCGCTTTCTTGCGGAAAGCGCTCACTCCCTGAGGGCTTTCGCGGCGTCCTTGGCAAAATACGTCAGGATCAGGTCGGCGCCCGCCCGCCTGATCGCAATGAGGGTTTCCATCATGACCCGCTGTTCGTCAAGCCAGCCGTTGGCCGCCGCCGCTTTGATCATGGCGTATTCCCCGCTCACGTTGTAGGCCGCTACCGGCCGGTCGAACTCGTCCTTGACCCGGCGAATGATGTCCAGGTAGGGCAAAGCGGGCTTGACCATGACCATGTCCGCGCCTTCCTCGATATCCAGGGCGACTTCCCTCATGGCTTCCTCGGAGTTGGCCATATCCATCTGGTAGGCGCGGCGGTCTCCGAACTGAGGCGCCGAGTCCGCCGCGTCCCGGAACGGACCGTAGAAGCCCGAACAGTACTTTGCGGAGTATGCCAGGATGCCCACCTGGTCGAGCCCGCTCTCATCGAGCGCCTCCCTGATGGCCCCCACTCTCCCGTCCATCATGTCGGAAGGCGCCACCAGGTCCGCCCCCGACTGCGCGTGGGACAACGCCGTCTTCGCCAGCACCTCGAGCGTGGCGTCGTTATCCACCTCCTTACCCTTGAGAAGACCGCAGTGCCCGTGGCTGGTGTATTCACACAAACACACGTCGGTGATCACCACCAGGTCGGGATATCGGTCCTTGATGGCCCGGGTCGCCAGTTGAACCGCACCGCTCTCCGCATGAGCCTCACTCCCCCACTCGTCCTTGGCGGAAGGCAGGCCGAACAGCAACACAGCAGGGATGCTCAGGCCCACGGCGCTTTTCACTTCCTTGAGCAGTGTGTCCACGGAGAACTGGTGGACCCCGGGCATGGACGGAACCGGGTTCTTCACCCCTTTCCCGGGCATCACGAACAGAGGATACACCAGTTGGTCCACCCTGAGGGACGTCTCCCTGACCATCCGTCGCAGGTTTTCATTGCGCCGAAAGCGCCTGGGCCGATACACCGGAAAGTACATTGTCTTCCCCTTCTCGAGGTTCAAAGTGGAGGTCCACGTTCAGCAAAATCATCCGCAGAACCGTCGCAGCCAATCCCATGTTCCCCATCGCGGCCGTGCGGTCACTCATCTGCAAACGGGAAGCCGGCGGCTTCCCACACGAAGTCGGTCCGGCATCCTTCGCCCTCCCGACGGGACGGGATGGCTTCCCGATCCCGTGCTCCATTACCCGGTTGTCCCTTTGGACACAGCGGAGGATGCCTCCGGGGCGGCCCCGCCCAAGGTCGTCGCCGCGAGCCGTAATCCGATCGCTTCCCTTATCCGGCGGGAAGAGCATCCGGATGGAGGATTCAACAGCCCGACAACCGGCGCGACGACCCGCTCGTCTACCCGGCAATCTCCCGGTCCGTCAGATAGCAGGCGGGGTCCGGAGCCCACAGATCGCCGGTGGCGGCTTCCGAGCGCACCCGGAAATTCCCCCCGCAGACCCCGAGCCAACGGCATTCGGCACATCGGCCCTTCACATGGAGCTTCTTATCCTTGAGCTGATTCATAAGGGGGTTGGAGACGTCCGTCCAGATTTCGCTGAAGGGCCTCTGCCGCACATTGCCGAAGGAATAGTGGCGCCAGAACTGGTCGGCGTGCACGCTGCCGTCCCAACTGATGCACCCGATTCCCCGGCCCGAGTTGTTGCCTTCGTTCATCTGCAGCAACTCCAGCACCTCGGAAGCTCTCGTCGACCCTTCGCGCAGCATTCTTAGGTAGAGGTACGGGCCGTCCGCATGGTTGTCGACGGTCAGAACCTCCTTGGGTTTGCCGCGCTCGTGCAGATCCCTGGTCCGGTCGATGATGAGGTCCACCGCGGCGCGGGTTTCCTCATGGGAGAGGTCCTCCTCCATGAGCTTGGTGCCGCGTCCGGCGTAAACGAGGTGGTAGAAACAGACCCGCGGAATGTCCAGTGCTTCCAGCAGATCGAACACAGCCGGAATTTCACCCGCGTTCAGGCGGTTCATGGTAAAGCGCAACCCCACCTTGATTCCCGCTTCCCGGCATGCGGTTATCCCGTCAAGCGCCATCCGAAAAGCCCCCTTAACGCCGCGGAAGCGGTCGTTGACCGGCTCCATGCCGTCGAGGCTGATGCCGACATAGGACAGGCCCACGGTCTTGAGCTCGCGGGCGACCGCGGGAGTGATGAGCGTCCCGTTGGTCGAGATCACCGCCCGCATTCCCTTTTCGACCGCATAGGCGGCCAGCTCGACCAGGTCGGGCCGCATCAGCGGCTCCCCGCCCGAAAAGAGCACCACGGGCGTTCCGAATTGCGCCAAGTCATCCAGGACCTTTTTCCCCTCGGCGCCGGTCATTTCATCGGGAAAAACCTGGTCCCGGGCATGCGCATAACAGTGCACGCATCGCAGATTGCACCGCCGTGTCACGTTCCAGACGACGACCGGTTTCTTGTCGATGGAAAATTGCAGCAGGTGGGAAGGCAGTTGCCCGCTGTGTCGCCCGTAGCGAAGGGCATCGGAGGGCTCAACGGTTCCACAGTAAAGCTTTGAAATACCGATCATAATAAGATTTTCCTCGTCGATCCTGATCCGGTCCGGGCCCTCAAACCGCGTTCCCTCCGGGACCCGGCGGGAAACCACGAACCCGGACCTGTTCCCGCCGACTCCGTGCAAGCCGGAACATGCAGGTTGAGCGTCGTCTAGACCTCTGTTTTCATTTCGGAGGGGCTCAGCGGATACTGACGATAGTTTTCCCTGATCAGTTCGTCGAGGTACGTCCCATGATGGACGACCGCTTCCTTTGGCAGGACAAACCGCCTTTGCCCGCTCCTGTCCGAAATCAGCTTGAAACCGTAATCGAAATCATTGGAAATTTCCACACATATCGCAGTGGCAGTCGTCTCTCGATCCAGCGCCCCCTTGATGATCTCGCTGATCGCCTCTTCGTCGAAACTGATCTTGAAGCCGTGCTTCTCGTAGAAGTCCGCCTCGAAGACCCGAATCTGATTATGCATCAGGATGACTTCGTCGAATATCCCGTCGATGGGAAACCCGGTCTTGAGGTGATAATCCAACACCAGGTCGACCCGGTCGGGAGAAAAAACCCAGGGGTAGCTCTCGATGAATTTCTTCTTCTGTTGAGCCACCTGCTCCTGCAGCGCCAGCCTCTCCTCCTCCAGCGCCCTGTCATAGGCTTCCAGGGTCCGGGGATCGTCGGGATTCTCGAACAGGCGGGCCAGTTCCTCCTCCGGGGTCAGAACAACCTCCCTGCCGACCACGAGTTGCTGGATTCCCGAAGACGGCAATCGCTTCTCGAATGACAGAAGCACCTTTTCGATCACGCTGACCAGTCCGCGCGCCCCCGTTTTTTCCTCATAGGCTTTTTCAGCCAGCAGGCGAAGCGCATCGTCTTCGAACTTGATGTCGATGCCGTAACTGCGAAAATCTTCCTTCTTGCCCTGAATGATCGGGTTCCGAACGTTCTTCAGGATCTGATAGAGGTCTTCCACCCCCAGGGGTTCGAGTACCGCGACAACGGGCAACCGTCCGACGAATTCGCTCTCAAAACCATATTCGATCAGGTCTTCGGCCTTGACGTGCCGGAGGTACTTCGTATCGTCTTCTCTGCTCTGTATCTGCGCCCCGAAACCGATGCCCTGCTTCTGCATGCGTTTCTTCGCGATCGCGGCCAGCCCGTTGAACGCCCCGCTCATGATGAACAGAATGTTCCTGGTATTTACGGTCCGCTTTTCACGCTTCCCGGTCTTGCGGTATTGTTCGATGGCCTGTATCTGGGAAACCGGATCGTGCGGGACCTTGAGGTCCACATCGGTCTCTTCCATAGGTTTGAGCAACGCCCTCTGCACCCCGGTCCGGGAAACATCCGGCCCGATGTAATGGTTGGAGGAGGCGATCTTGTCCACTTCATCCACGTAAATGATGCCGTATTCGGCCAATTCGATATCGTCATCGGCTTCCACAACCAGTTCTCTGACCAGGTCTTCGACATCGCCGCCGACATAGCCCGTTTCACTAAACTTGGTGGCGTCGCCCTTGACGAAAGGAACCCCAATCTTCTGGGCGATGAGCTTGACCAGATAGGTCTTCCCCACGCCGGTGGGGCCGATCAGGAGGATGTTGTTCTTGATCCTGCCGACGGGATTCTCGACCCCGTAGCGGGATCGTCTTCGCTGGAAACGGATGCGATTGTAATGCGTGCTGATCTTGGTGGCGAGAACGGCCTTGGCTTCGTCCTGCCGGATCACGAATTGGTCCAGGTAAGCCTCAAGCTCTTCGGGCTTCATATCGAACCTGATTTTCTCCACTCCACCCGATTTTTTCGCCATGTCCGCGGATTCCTTGGGCTGAGCCGTTGCCATCGGAGAAACCACCTTGATCCGGTAGCCGTATTTCTTGGAGAGATACTCGCCGATCTCCTTTTCCAGCTCTTCCTGGTCCGGAAATTTGGGGTAATCATCCGCCATAGGAGTATCCTTCCGAAGAGTTTCTCTACGAGGAAGCCGTCTTCGCGCCCGGTGACCCCGGTAATATAAACTTTCGGGAAAGCCATTTCAACCAGCCCCGGGACGCGGGAAAGACCATCTCTCACTTCTATTATAAGCTCTTGCCGACAAAACGGCATGGCCCCGGCTCGCGGAATGCCCGGCGGAGGCGGGGCATTCGTGTCATGGGACAACCGTAAAAAGGAGATGATTTCGCGCCCGGGGTTGAGTATCCTGCGGGCAACCGAAGCAAGAACGGCTTGCAACGGCAGCACGGCGCCGCCGCCCGACGGCAGTCAAACGGCGGTCTCTCTTGGCAGGTTCGCGGGCACGGCGAGCATCATGGAACATCGCGTTCAAGATGGGTGCATTGGGCGGGAGGGCATACGGTCCTCCCCTTGCACCTCTGACCGGCACATCGGGAACTCGCGGGAAAGCGCTTTCAGTCGCTGGTGAGAAGCCGCCTCCGGGCAGCCTTCACCATTTCACGACCTGCACCTCGGGCAGGCTCCTTCCAAGGAACCGCTCTCCGATCCCCTGGAAGCGCAAGGGCACATCGCTGACAAAGAAGCGGTAATCCGGGGGGGAATCACTTCGATTCCACAGATCCATTTCAGTGAGCACCGCGGCGGTCCGCTCGGCCATGGCCTCGGCCGAGTCGACCAAATGGATGTCCTTTCCCACCACTTTCTGCAGGAGGGGTTTGAGCAGAGGATAGTGCGTACAGCCCAGGACCAGCGTATCGATCTGGTGAGTGGTTACGGGGCGCAGGTATTCCCGCGCGGTCAGCCGCGTCACCGGGTGATCGAGCCACCCTTCTTCCACGAGCGGCACGAAGAGGGGGCACGCCTGCGAGAATATGCGAATTCCGGCATCATGGCGGTGGATCGCCCGCGCGTAGGCGTTGCTGTTGATCGTGGCGGGAGTCCCGATGACGCCCACGTACCTGGCCCGAGTTGCCTCGACCGCGCTGCTCGCGCCGGCATCGATGACGTCCAGGACCGGAACGGGCGAAAGACCCACGATGACCTCACGGGCCACGGCCGCCATGGTGTTGCAGGCGACGATCAGCAGCTTCACCTGCTGCCGGAGCAAAAACTCGGTGATCTCCCCGGCAAACTTGGATATGGTGTCGACGGATTTCACCCCGTAAGGCACCCTGGCCGTATCCCCGAAGTAGATGATACTCTCGAACGGGAGCCTTTCCATCAAGGCCCGAACGACGGTCAACCCGCCAATTCCCGAGTCGAAAACACCTATGGCGCTGTTGGAATCCGGTTTCACAAAATTCATGTCATGGCACACGCATGCGAAGGTTCACCGCGAACGACCGGGGTTGACGGCATTTTCGACGCGGCTCAGGCAACGTCGGGCGATACACGCTGCATGGCCCTCGGTTGCCGGAACACGCCGGAAAACCATGCCCGAGCGGAACGCGGGCTAGCATTTTTATCATATCAGCTTTAACTTGAGGACGCATTTGCTAATTTCTCAAGATCGCGCACTCCCGGCGCCTCGTCCTCCCGGGACGCGGCGCGGCCCTCCGGACAGGCCGGGCCGGCACGCGGAGCTGCAACGCGGCCCGGCCGGAATTCATCCACCCTGCCGTCCCTGGTTCAGTGATGCGGGACGGGCGGACATACCCGTTTTACCGGGAGACTCGAAATCGTATGGACAGCCTTTTCGATCACGTCACTTTGTCCCGCATCCAGTTTGCGGTAACGGCCCATTTCCACATTCTGTGGCCGGTTCTGACCGTGGGCCTCAGCATTTTCCTGGTGCTGATGGAGGCCCTCTACCTCAAGACCGGCGACAAACGCTATTACGATCATTGCCGTTTCTGGACGAAGCTTTTTCTGCTCAACTTCAGCATCGGCGTGGTCTCGGGAATTCCCATGGAATTCCAGTTCGGCACGAACTGGAGCCCTTTTTCCGTCGCGGGCGGAGACTTCTTCGGGCACATGCTCGGGTTCGAGGCCGCCATGGCGTTCATGCTCGAAGCGACCTTCCTGGGGGTCATGGTGTTCGGCTGGAAGCGGGTTTCGCCGCGCATGCACCTGTTTGCGACTTCGATGGTGGCCCTCGGCGGTTCTCTTTCCGCTTTCTGGATCATGGTCGCCAACTCCTGGATGCAGACTCCGACCGGCGGGGTATTCGAGAACGGGCGTTTCATCATCACCAGCAGACTTGACGCCATCTTCAACCCGGACATGCCCTGGGGCGCGTCCCACATGTGGGTGGCCTGCCTCGAGGTTTCGCTCTTCGTGGTGGGCGGGCTCAGCGCCTGGTATATCCTCAAGGGGCGCCATGCGGCGTTCTTCCTGCAATCCTTCAAGATCGCCGTCGTTGCGGCGATTCTCGTCGCACCGCTGCAGATCCTCCTCGGGGACGGTTCGGGCATCGCCGTTTTCCACCATCAGCCGGCCAAGCTTGCAGCCATTGAAGCCCACTGGGAGACCAACCCGCCGGGGCGGGGAGCCCCGGAACTGCTGATTGCGTGGCCGAACCAGGAAGAACAGAAGAACGACTGGGCGATCGGTATCCCCAACGGCTTGAGCCTGCTCGTAACCCACAGTTGGACCGGCCCGGTAAGAGGGCTGAAGGAATTCCCCCGCGGCGACCAGCCACCGGTGACGCCGATCTTCTATGCCTTCCGGGTGATGGTGGGGATAGGCTTCCTGCTCTTCTTCCTCGTGATCTGGACACTTTGGGCGTGGAAACGGGGAGACCTCACCCCGGATCGCCTGGCCACCCGCAAATGGCTGCTCTATTCATGGATCGGGGCCGTACCCCTGAGCTACCTGGCCATGGAAACCGGATGGATAACCCGGGAAATCGGGCGGCAGCCCTGGATTCTGTACAATCTCCTGCGCACCACGGATGCCGCCACCATGATTCCCGCCGCGACGGTCGGGACCTCGCTGCTCACGTTCGCCATTCTCTACCCTTTGCTCTTCATCCTCTTCATCGGGTTTGCGCGCAGAATCATCGTCAAGGGGCCGGACACGCACGCCGGTTGAGTCGAAAACAGGTGAACCGACCGGAATAGGCCGAATAGAAAGCGGCAAATCATCATTCCACAACGGCCGAAGGAACTTGAATATGGGAGCGATAGAGTCTCACCTTCCGGAAATATGGCTGGCCATCATCGGGTTTTTCCTGCTCTACTACGCCATCAGCGACGGAGCCGACCTCGGGGTCGGCATCCTCTCGCTCGCCGCGACCGACGAACGCGAACGGGGGCTCATCATGGGGTCCATAGGGAGCATCTGGCACGACAACCAGACCTGGCTGGTTCTGCTGGGGGGAATGCTCTTCGGCGCCTTCCCGCTCTTCTATGGCGTGCTCCTTTCGGCACTCTACGTCCCGATCCTCTGCATGCTCTTCGGGCTGGTCTTCCGGGGCGTGTCGTTCGAGTTCCGCGAGAATTCGCGGCAGCCCGCCGTCTGGAGCAGGTGTTTCGGGGTGGGAAGCCTGATCGTGACCCTCTCCCAGGGGTTTGCCCTGGGCGGGCTGCTGAGCGGCCTCGACGTCCGGGAGGGAGTTTTCAAAGGCAGCGTGCTGGGCTGGGCCAACCCATTTTCCTGCCTCGTCGCTCTCGGCGTGCTGTGCGGCTACGTCATGCTGGGTTCCAATTTCCTGGTTTTCAAAACCGCCGGACCGATCCAGACGAGAAGCTACCGCACCTCTTTCGCCGCTTCCCTGATGACCCTCGGAATCTCCATCCTGGTCCACGTCTTCACGGCATCGAAATACCCGCAGATGGTCCGCAAGCTCACGACACTTCCGGAGGCGTACTATGTCGCGGTATTCCCGGTGCTCGCCGCCTTTTGCTTCGTCATGCTGTTCGTGAGCCTCCGGAGGAAGCGTGAGCTCGCCCCTCTGCTCTGGAACGCCGGGATCATCCTGTTTTCCTTCATAGGACTCTCTCTGGGCATGTACCCCGACATGATCCCCAACGTGGTCTCTTCCGCCGTCACCGTCCACGCCGCGGCCGCGTCCAAAGACACCCTCGAATTCATGCTCCAGGTGACGTCGGTTCTGCTCCCCGTCATTTTGGTCTACACCGGATACAAGCATCGGATCTTCCATGGAAAGGTCACCACGGAGGCCTACACGGGCAAGGACGAGTGACCCCCGGCGGGCTCGTCGTTGCCCGCGCTCCTCCATGACCGCCCGTAAGGCACCCGCGACTGCTCTCTTTCGGGATTCGGCAGGCAGCGTGCATCCGTGCGGATCAATCCCGGAGGATCGAGGCTGGAAACATTTCCGTGGTGCCCTGCAATTCCGTTTGACATCGTTTCTGAAACTCACTACGGTTTAGCAAATCATATCCATTATCAAAAGACATGAGCTTCCTTTATAGATGCTCAGGCAGCCGGCGGGTGGCTGACCCGGTCCTCTCTTCAGCCCATCTTCATGCTGCGGCGTTGAAAGGAGGTCCGCGATGGCGACGGGAGTGAGAGCCTTCTTGTTCGTCCTGGCCCTTCTGGTCCCGGTGCCCGGGTCCGCCCCGGCCCAGGAAATCCTTTCGCGCGCGCCGGGCATCGTTGACATCGGGGAACCGCTGTCCTTCGTCGAGTTCGAGCAGGCCTACGGCGACAACAAAGAAATACCGAGGACCGACGAGGATGTCCTGGCGCTCGCTCGGCGTCTGTTCCACGATCCCGAACAGGAGGCACTTCTCGAGGTGCGGCAGCAGGGGTTGGAGCTCTGCGGCGCCTACGACCTGCAACTGCTGCTCACCGCCCTGAAGAACCCCACCATCTCGGAAGCCGCCCGCGAAACCGTCCGGCGGATCATCGACCGGGAGGACGCAGTCCCTTACAAGGAAGTGATCAGGAAGCACTTCAGGTTCTACTACCGGGACAACCATCCCGACCCGAAATATAACGTGACGTTGCGGGATGTTGAAGCCGCCGCCGAGATCCTGAATCAGCTCTGGTACAAATATTCCCGAAATTTCAGGACACCGCTGCACTACGTCTCGACACTCCCTCCGGTCGGCCGCCGGATGATCGACATCCTCATAAGGCCTCTCCCCGGTTCGGTGGGAGGCATGACCAGCCCCGACAGCCCGGTGATCCAGCTCGCTCCCTGGGGGATGAAAGACGAATGTTTCCGGAAGGAAATCTGCGCTCATGAATTATTCCACCGCGTACAGTACTCTTACGGATGGCACGGGGAATCATCCACCAAGTGGCTGCTGGAAGGGTCGGCCACCTGGTCCCAGAAATACGCGTATCCTCGGGAACATGCTTACATGCGCTGGATGAACAGGGGACTGACCACACCAAACGTCGACCTGACGACCCGCGCTTATGACGCCTGCCATCTGTGGGTTTACCTGGCGGAGCGAGCCGACTGGAGTGCAATCCGGCAGTTGTGGACCAACTACAAGGAGCACGGCCCCATGGAGTCGCTCGACCTGGTGACTGCCAGGAGGCTGGGCCTGAACTTCGAAGAATTCCTGACTCAGTGGATGAAGGCCAATTATGTCAAGGACACGGAGAACGCCCCTCCCAGGTATGAGTACGAAGAGGACGATGAGCCGGGCCTCAATTGCGGGCGCGAGTACGGCCCCTTGAGGCATGTCGACAAGAACTGGATGAAACCGGTAACCAGGTTCACGATCACGGTGAACGCCGGCGGAACGCTGCAAGCCTTCGGCGCCCACTACTATGTTTTCCCGCTGGACCCCTCCGTTACGGAATTCACCCTCAAGCTCAAAGGGGCGGAGAGCGGCGTTTTTCGCTACTATGTGCTGGGCACGAAGAATAACCTCGGCGTGGCCGCGTATAATGGGGCAGGCTCGAGCTTCAGCATCCATAAGAACCTTGTCGAGAACGAATGGGACCAAGTGGCGGTCGTCGTGATGGCGTTGATGTTCGGCGGCGACTACACCCTCGTCTATAACGGGGACCTGCCGGTCGCGTTTCCCGACCCCGTGCTCAGGTCCATCGTCAGAAAAGCGATCGGAAAACCCACGGGGCCCATTCTGAAGAGCGACCTGATCCGGTTGGAATCGATCGACGACTGGGGCGCCGACGGCAAAATCAGCAATCTCTCGGGTCTCGAGTATTGCGGCAACCTTCAATCGTTGCGGCTCCCGAATCATCTCATAGCCGACGTCACGCCCCTGGCCCGCCTCAGGAAACTCTTTCAACTCAACCTGACCCGCAACCAGGTGGCGAACCTGCGGCCGCTTCGGTTCCTGGATGAGTTGGAGAGCCTCGAGCTGAACGACAACCAGGTGATTGACGTCTGGCCCATCCAGTGGTGCAAGAAACTGATTGTACTCGATCTGGGCCACAATCGGATTCAGTCGGTGGAAACGCTCGAAAATCTGATCGATCTCACCTATCTCCGCCTCGACCAGAACCGGATCGGTAACATCAGCCCCCTCTCCGGCCTGACGAAGCTAAAGGAACTCTACTTGAGCGGCAACCTCATCCAAAGCCTCGAACCGCTTTCCATGCTGACCGGCCTGTTCACCCTTCACCTTTCCGACAACCGGATCTCGACGGCCGCAGGCCTGCAATCCCTGTCCAACCTCGTGGTGTTGAGTCTCGCCCGTAACCCGGTCGCGGATATATCCGATCTTGCGTTCCTACACGACATCAGGAGCGCAAATCTTGATTCCACCGAGGTTGAGGACATCCAGCCGCTGGTGGACAATCCCGGGCTGGGTATGAACGATTACGTCTGGCTCCGCGATACCGGTCTGAGCCACAACTGCGACCCGGCGAAAGGCGACGTCAAGGACTGCAAGGACGTTGAAACCCTGAAAAACCGAGGGGTTTATGTGGGCTGGTGAGGCCGGATAGCCTTTCCCCTAGCCTCCGCGCATCCCTCCTGAGGTCCGCCCGAACCGGCCATACCGGACGGCATTCGAGGAGGTGACTCAGAGCGGCGGGGAATTAAGCCCGCCTCAGGGACCGCCAGTCACCTCAAATTGATCTTGGCTGCCGGAACATAGAACGACAGATCATCAAGTTCTTGCGCCCCGGATTCGACCGCACGCCCGGTTGCGGGAGCGGGGTTCGATCCCTTCTCGCCTTCCCTTTTGCCGGCAGTCCATGCCTCCGATCGGAACCGACAGTCAAATTTCGTGCCCGACAAGGCTTTCTCTTCGATTTTCGTCGAGCCGAATCCCCTTGCCCACTCCGGGAGCGGCCTTCCTCACCGGGGCTTCCGGCAGTTGAATTAACTTTTGTTCATAATTCGAATACACACTTCACAGTATTTTAAAATTCGCCGAACTCCTGTATGCTTCGTTATCACTTCAATTGAGCGATTCCGTGCACAGGGCGGTACGAGCAGGATTCACCGCGGGCGGGGATAAACCGCTTCTCCGCCCGACGGGCTGCCCGGCCGCGCGCCCGCCCGAATCGGCGCTTCGAGCATTTGAACCGCTCAACTCAGGTTTGATTCGGTCCGTCATTTTTGGCTGAAAACCTTCAGGGAGGAGCGGAACCGGAGGGCCTGCGATTCATGTGGGACGGCACCTTCGATGACGCGGACTTCTCATGATATTCGGGGAAGGAAAGTACCATGACCAGGGGCGTGAGGGGCGGTGGCCCGGCCAACATCATGAAACATCTCAAGAGCATCCACTTTCCGGCAGACAAGGGCATGATCCTGTCGCACGCCCGACGGGGTCCCGGCCCGAGCACGCGGATGGTGGTGGAGATATTGGAGCGCATCCCCGAGAGGGAATACTGCTCCCCCGCTGAAATCGTCCGCGAAGTCGGCAGGATCAACAAGATCGCACAGCCCGTCCAGGAATTGAACGCAACCTGAACCGGGTTCGATCCTTCATTCCGATGTGCATCCAAAAACACAGGATATGGGATCAACGGAAGATGAGGCGGGCGGTGATAAGTCCTCCCCTTGCAGGGGCCGATGTGCCCGTCAGACAGTGCAACTGTGTTCTTTGTCAACTGTTGAGTCGCGTAGGGTTGGATGCGCGGCAGCGCAGCCCACGGTCCCATTCCCCTGCCCCTGCCGTCATAGCCAACATACAAGGGGAGAGCTTTATGCCCTCCCGCCCGATGCACTTAACTTGATCGCAAAATTGCATCAGGTGCGGGGCTTGCCGCGCAAGGCTTCCCGGTAGACGGTTCGTCGCGGCACCCGGCGCGCGGCTGCAATCCGCTCGACGGCGTCCTTCACTGTGACGCCCGGAGTATCGAGAAGAAGCCGCAATTCCCCCCGCCAGTCACACTCTTCCCGTTCGACTGCGGTCATCCCTTCGGCCGCGCCCTCCACCACCAGGGTCAATTCGCCCTTCACCTCTCCGGAAAAATGCTCCCGGCATCGGCTGACCAGGCCCCGGAACACCTCTTCATGCCGCTTGGTGAGCTCCCGTGCGACAGCAATACGCCGATCTCCCCAGAACGTGAGGATGTCCTCGAGCGTCCGGGCAAGTCTCTTTGGGGATTCGTAAAGGACCAGGGTCATGGTCAGGACGGCGTGGGACGCGAAAAACTTTGAGCGCCCGTGTCCGCGGGCAGGGGCAAAGCCCAGGAACGCAAAAGGATGAGTGGGCAGCCCTGAAGCGACCAGTGCCGCAATCAGCGCCGTGGGACCGGGAATGACTACGAGGCGCAACCCCCGATCCACCGCGCCCGCGATGAGCAGCGCGCCCGGATCGGACACCCCGGGCGTGCCCGCATCGGTCACCAGGGCAACGCTTTCCCCCGTCTCGATACGCTCCATAAGCTCGCGGCCGCTCCGCTCCAGGTTGTGGCCGTGATAGCTCACCAGGGGTTTGTGGATGTCGTGATGGCTGAGCAGTTTGCGCGTGTGTCGTGTGTCTTCGGCCGCAATGAGATGGACGGAACGCAGAGTCTCCAACGCCCTCAGGCTGATGTCGGAGAGATTGCCTATGGGGGTGGCCACCACGAAAAGGGTGCCGGGGCCTGCCCTTTCCCCGGCATTATTCGAGTGCTTCGAATGCATTGACAATCCAGGTCACCTCGGGTTTTCCACCGCTCCAGGTCACCGCTACGACGTCAAACCGGGCCGGATGCCCCTCGAACCGCTTTTCTCGAAGATACCACAGCGCCAGGCGCGTAAGGCGCCGCTGCTTGGCGATGGACACCGACTCCTCGGGCAAGCCGAATCTCGATCCGCAACGCGACTTCACCTCAACGAAAACCAGGGTTTTCCCGTCCCGGACGATGAGATCGATCTCTCCCGCCGCACAGCGGAAATTCCGCTCCACAAGACGGCAACCCTTGCTCGCGAGAAAATCAGCCGCGAGGCCTTCGCCCTTTCTTCCCTTCCGATGACTGTCTTCCGCCGGCGGTTTCAAGCCCTTCTGCCTCCGACGCGCACACGCCGCCGAAACTCAAGCGGTGAATCGGGCACGGCCCGTACCTGCGCAAAGCCTCCAGATGCCGTGCGGTCCCGTAGCCCTTGTTTCGATCGAAGCCATAGACGGGGTACTGCAGGTGGTATTCACTCATGAGGCGATCACGATGCACCTTGGCGACAATGGACGCCGCGGCGATGGACAGGGACTTCGCGTCCCCCTGGGGAATGCCTTTTTGCGCGATGAACAGAGGCAGTTCGTAGGGGCCGTCGATGAGGAGACAGTGCGGAGGGGTTTTCAGACCGGCCACGGCCGCGATCATCGCCTGGAAAGTGGCTTGCAGAATATTCACCCGGTCGATTTCAGAGGGTTCGACACGCCCGATACCCACATCACAACCGCACGACAGGATATCTTCACAACAGGATTCCCGCTGCCCGGCCGAAAGCTTCTTCGAATCCGCGACTCCCGGCAGACGGACACCCGCCGGCACAACGACGGCCGCCGCCACCACCGGGCCGGCCAAAGGGCCGCGTCCCACCTCATCGATTCCGGCAACCAATTGAAAACCCTGCCGATAGGCTTGCTTCTCGAAATGCAGCAAGTCCATCGCCAGGGCCCCAACGGGTTTGCGTCCCACTAGCGCCTCTCTTTGATTCTGGCCGCTTTCCCCAGGCGCTTGCGCAGGTAGTAGAGCCGGGACCGGCGCACCCGCCCGTGCCGCAGCACCTCGATTCGATCCAGTTGCGGTGAATGGACCGGGAATATACGCTCCACGCCCACTCCATAGGACACCTTCCTTACCGTGAAGGTCGCTCCCATGTTCCCCCTGTGATGGCGAATCACCACCCCTTCGAATACCTGAATGCGCTCCTTGTCCCCTTCTCGAATCTTCACATGTACCTTGACCGTGTCTCCGACCCGAAACGGGGGGATGTCGGCACGCATGTGATCTCTTTCGATCGTTTCAATCAGACTCATCCCCATTTGTATCCTCCATTCAGGTTGATCGGGGAGGGTTGAGGCTCCCCCGTTCTCATATGCTTTGGTCCGCGCGGAGCAGGCGGTCAAACAGAATGGCCGCCGCACACCGTACGGACAAATGATTGTAACCGTTCATTCCGGCGATCGGCTCGAGCACAGCGTCAACCTGGTCGAAGACCGCCGGGGCCAGCCCCCATCCCGTGCCAAACAGCAACAGGTAAGGCTTCGCATCTTCCACCAGCAGGCACCTCGCCTCCCGGTGCGTCAGGCGCCTCTCACCTTTCCCGGCCGTGGTCGCCCAGATTCCCGGCCGCAGGCCATGAACCGATGCGATGTCGTCGGCGGCCGCCCGGATATCTTCAACCACCCTGATTCGCCGCAACGCCTCCACGCGTTCCGGAAGCAACTCCCTTGCGATCCCTTCGTTCCAGTGCTTCAGCAGACGCTCCGACAATGCCTGCTGGTCCCGGAGCGGGGTGACCACGTAACACGCCCGCACATCATAGGTGCGGCCGGCTCGGGCCAGATCGTGCAGATCAAGGTTGGTGATCGCCGAAGCGATGATCTCACCCCTTCGATTCAGCACCGGGTAATGCACAAGAGCCGCGTACAGACGCGCCATCGCCGCGCTCTATCCCGCGACACGGAGCGGATTCGGTGCCTGAGGCCGCTCCGCCTCCCGCAGCAGTTCCAGGTCCTCCGCCGAGATTTCCAGTCGCGCAAACAGATCGGGCCTGAGCCGTTTCGTCCGCAGCAGGGCCTGCCCGCGCCGCCAGCGTCGGATGGCTTCGTGATGCCCCGACAGCAGCACATCGGGAACCGGGTGGCCGCGAAATTCCTGGGGTCTCGTGTACTGCGGATACTCCAGGATCGGTTCGGTAAAGGACTCGGCCGCAGCCGAAGACGCATTGCCCAGAACTCCGGGAATCAGCCGTGTAACGGCATCCACCACCACCATGGCTGCCAGCTCACCTCCGGTCAACACGTAATCCCCGATGGAAATCGTTTCATCGGCAAAGTGCTCGGCAATACGCTCATCCACCCCCTCGTAACGCCCGCAGATCAAAATCAACCGCGGCAGCAGGCTCAGCCTTGCGGCCAAGTCCTGGGTGAAAAGCCTTCCCGCTGGGGTGAGCAGCACCACCGGCGCCTTGGGGCCCTCACCGGCCACCGCCTCGATAGCCGCCACGATGGGTTCGGGCTTCATGACCATACCCTCTCCGCCGCCAAAAGGACGATCGTCGGTCATCTGGTGCTTGTCGAAGGCATAGTCCCGTATGTTGTGCACGCGAATCTCGACCAACCCGCGCTCCCGGGCTTTTCCGAGAATGCTTTCCCCCAGCGGCGCGTCGAACATGCCGGGGAAAATGGTCAGTATGTCAAAGATCATGCGTCAACCAACCCTTCCGGCAGATCGACCACCATTCGTTTCCGTTCCAGGTCGATTTCCCGGATCACGTCCTCAATCGCCGGAATGAGTATTTCCCGCCCCTCACGCTCCGCCACGTAGACGTCGTTGCCGCCGGTTTCGATGATCTTGCGAAGAACGCCCAGCGATTCGCCGTCCAGGGTCACGATATCGAGTCCGATGAGCCGGTAGTGGTAATACTCTCCTTCGGAAACGGGCGGGAGTCGCTCTTCAGGCAGGAAGATCTCTTCTCCTACGAACGGCTGAGCCCCATCGACGTCCTTGATTTCTTCAAATCCGCACACCAGCACTCTGCCCTGCACCCGGAGGCCGATCAATGTGACGGTGCAGTAACCCCCATTTTTCGAGCGCAGAAAAAACCTCTCCCCGGCCGCCTGCGCGGCGAGGCTTTCTCCATAGGGAAAAATTTTCAAAGCCCCGCGAATCCCGTGAGTGCGTGTGACCTTACCCACCGGAACGAGGCAGGCTGGTTCCACCGTCTTACTCAATGATCTCCAGAACAGCCCGTTTTCGTATCTTGGTCGAAGCGGCGCTCAAAATGGTGCGCATGGCACGAGCCGTGCGCCCCTGCTTGCCAATCACCTTGCCGAGATCCTCTTTGGCTACCCTCAATTCGATCACCGAAGTCTGCTCACCTTCAATTTCCGATACTTTCACTTTCTCAGGACTATCCACTAAAGCTCGCGCCATAAATTCAATCAATTCCTTCAACATGGTGACCTCCGGATTTCCTGCGCCGCATTCAATGCAAAATCTACGAGGCTTCAGTGACTGCTTGTCCACCATATTTCTGAATCAGATTGCGCACCGTGTCGGTGGGTTTCGCACCCTGCTGAAGCCAATACTGAAGCCTGTCGGAATCGATTTTCACTTCGGCCGTGTCCGGCAAGGGGTTGTAGGTACCAATGCGTTCAATGAAACGACCGTCTCGAGGCGCCTCGGATGACGCGACCACGATCCTGTAGAAAGGCCTTTTCTTTCTTCCTCCACGTGCCAAACGTATACGCACTGCCATGACTCGTTCGTTTCCTCCTGGTCAACGTTTTACTCGTCGAACCGGTCCACATGGCCACTCGACTTCAGCCGCGGCACCGTGATCGACCAAAAAATCGGTTGAATCTTAACTAGTTATAAGAAAGCTGCACCCATGGCCGCTTCAGACTCTTGGCCGCAACAAACTTTTATACCGTATCCGTGGGTAATTAAAAAGGAAAAAATGCCCTCTTGTGCTTTCCCTTCCCTTTCTTCTTCCTGGTCGCCGGAGCCGAACCGCCGCCGCCCATCATCTGCCGCATCATGCGCCGGGCTTCCGAGTAGCTCTTGAGCAGCCGGTTCACCTCCTGGACCGATGTTCCGCTGCCGTCCGCAATGCGCTTGCGACGGCCGGCATTGATGATGTCCGCATTCCTGCGCTCGGCCCGGGTCATGGAATTGATGATCGCTTCCATGCGGACGAACTCCTTCTCGTCCACCTGCAGTTTCTTCAGTTCCTTGAGCTTTCCCATGCCCGGGAGCATCCCGAGGATCTGTTCCAGGGACCCCAGTTTCTTCACCTGGCGCAACTGGTTCCGAAAATCTTCCAGCGAGAAGGTATCCTCCCGGAATTTCTTCGCCATTGCCAGGGCTTCTTTTTCATCGAAGGCCTCCTGGGCCTTCTCGATCATCGACAGCACATCTCCCATCCCCAGTATCCGCGAGCTCATCCGGTCGGGATGGAAGACTTCCAGGGCATCCAGCTTTTCGCCAAGTCCGATGAACTTGATCGGGCACCGCGTCACGGCCCGGATGGACAGAGCGGCGCCTCCGCGGGCGTCGCCGTCGAGCTTGGTCAGGATCACCCCGCTGAGGCCGAGTGTTTCATGAAACGCACTCGCCACCTGGACCGCGTCCTGGCCGGTCATGGCGTCAGCCACCAGGAGGATTTCCGCAGGCTGCAGAATCTCCTTCAAACGGCCGAGCTCGCCCATGAGTTCCGTGTCGATGTGCAGCCGTCCAGCGGTATCCACAAGGAGCGTATCGCAGTTGTGCTCCCGGGCGTAACCCTGGGCTTCCCGGGCGATCTCCTCGGGCTTTTGACGGACCGTCGAGGGGTACACGGGCAGGTTGAGCTGTCCCGCCAGGGTCACAAGTTGCTCGATGGCGGCTGGTCGATAGACGTCGGCGGGCACCAGGCAGGGCTTTCGGTGCTCCTGCACGAGCTTTCGGGCAAGCTTTGCAGTGGTGGTCGTCTTCCCGGAGCCCTGAAGCCCCACCATGAGCAGGCAGACCGGAGGTTTTCCGATCAGGCGAAGGGGTTCGGACTGCCCGCCCATGAGATCGGTCAGCGCCTCGTTGACGATCTTGATCACCTGCTGGCCCGGCGTGAGACTGGTCATCACCTCCTGGCCGACCGCGCGCTCCGCGATCCCGGTCACGAAATCCTTGGCCACCTTGTAATGGACATCGGCTTCCAGGAGCGCCATCCGGACCTCTCGCAAGGCCTCCCGAATATTCTCCTCGGTCAGTTTTCCCTGGCCGCGCAGATTCTTAAAAATTCGTTGAAACTTATCCGACAGATTGTCAAACATAATGGCTCACGTTCTTTCCCGCGTGATTTTGCATTCCCGCAGGCTGCACTCTATCTGCATTGGCCTGCCAAGTCAACAAATCGCGGGGATACGACCTTGAAATGCGCTTCTTTCGAGAACGACCTCAATAAGCGGGAAATAACCGGAACGATCGGGCCGGGGAAAGGGGGGGCGATGATTGACCGGTGGGGATGGCTCCCCACCGGTTTGCTTTCGCAACGTCTACTTCAGCAAAGGCACAATCAACAGGGCCACTATGTTCACAACCTTGATCATGGGGTTGATGGCCGGGCCTGCGGTGTCTTTGTACGGGTCGCCGACGGTATCGCCGGTGACCGCGGCTTTGTGGGCGTCGGAACCCTTGCCGCCGTACATTCCGTCTTCGATGAACTTCTTGGCGTTATCCCAGGCGCCGCCGCCGCTGGTCATGGCGATGGCCTGGAACAGACCGGTCACGATGCTGCCGATCAACACGCCGCCAAGAGCTTCCTTCCCGATGAGCAAGCCCACCACGAGCGGGGCCGCCACGGGGATGAGGGCCGGAAGCATCATCTGCTTGATCGCGCTCTTGGTCACGATGTCGACGCACTTGCCGTATTCGGGCTTGGTGGTGCCTTCCATGATTCCGGGAAGTTCCCTGAACTGGCGGCGAACCTCCTCGACCACGCCTCCGGCCGCCTTACCCACGGCTTCCATCAGCAGAGAGCCGAAGTAGTAAGGCAGGAGACCGCCGATAAAAAGCCCGATAATGATCTTCGGATTGGACAGGTCGAAGAAGATCTGGGTCGGAAACGACCTGGAATACTCGGCGAAAAGAACCAGGGCCGCAAGACCCGCGGAACCGATGGCATAACCCTTGGTGACGGCCTTGGTGGTGTTTCCGACCGCATCGAGCGGATCGGTGATGGCGCGAACGCTCTCGGGCAGCTCGGCCATTTCCGCAATACCGCCGGCGTTGTCGGTGATCGGCCCGTAAGAATCGATGGCCACCACGATACCCGTCATGGACAGCATCGCCACGGCGGACAGGGCGATGGCGAACAACCCCGCGGCCGGGTTGCCGCTGAAACCGCCGCCGAGCTGGTAGGCCCAGATGATGGCGCCGCAGATGACCAGGGCAGGCAGTGCGGTACTCTTCATGCTCACCGCGAGGCCGGCGATGACGTTGGTGCCGTGGCCGGTCACGCTGGCGGCCGCGATGTGCTTAACGGGACCGAAGCTCTTGGAGGTGAAATACTCGGTGATCATAACGATCAGGCCGGTCAGCACCAGGCCGATCACAGCCGTCGTGAAGACGCCGATGGAGGTGAATGCGGGCTGTACTCCGGGGAGCTTGAGGAACCAGTCGGAGGCGAAGTAAAACGCCACCGCGGCCAGAATACCGGATACCGCAAGGCCTTTGTAAAGGGCGCCCATGATGTACTGGTTCTTGCCCAAGCGGACGAAGTAGGTACCGATAACGGAGGCGACGATGGAAATCCCGCCGATCAGCAGGGGGAACTCGATCCAGGGACTATCGGCGCCGAAAACCGTTTTCGCCAGAAGCATCGCGGCCACGAGGGTCACGGTGTAGGTTTCATAGAGGTCTGCCGCCATACCGGCGCAGTCACCCACATTGTCGCCGACGTTGTCCGCGATAACGGCCGCGTTTCTGGGATCGTCCTCGGGAATTCCCGCTTCGACCTTGCCGACCAGGTCGGCGCCCACGTCAGCGGCTTTGGTGTAAATGCCGCCTGCGATACGGGCAAACACGCTCATCAGGGAGCAACCGAAACCAAGACCCACCAGGGCGTGGAATGCGTCATCGACGGGGGCCATCGACTTCGCGACCAGGTAATACCCGGTGATGCCGAGCAGACCGAGACCGACCACCATGATACCGGTCACGGACCCGCCCTTGAAGGCAACGTTGAGTGCCGACTGAATCCCCTTCTTGGCGGCTTCCGTCGTCCTCACGTTGGCTTTAACGGAGACCATCATGCCGATGTAGCCGGCCACTGCCGAACCCACGGTGCCAACCAGAAACCCGATCGCCGTCCACTTGCCCAGATAAACCAACAGGGCGGCGAGGATGACCGCCACGACCGCGACGGTTTTGTATTCGCGGTTGAGGAAAGCGACAGCGCCTTCCTTGATGGCATCCGAGATCTGTTGCATCTTCTCGGATCCGGCACTCTGCTTGGATACCCACGCCGCGGTCACCAGCGCGTAGATGACTCCCAACGCACCGCAGACGAGGGCGAATTGCGAAATGAGACTGGCGTTCATTTAGATAGTCCTCCTTCAAAAGATTTTGGCATTGACTTCACTCTCCTCAGGTCAGGGGCTGGGTCACCCCGCTTTGTTGCGCAGTCCGTTCCCCTCGAGACCTCCTTTGCTCATCTGAAGATTTTGAAAGGCCTTATTCCATACGATTCGACACGATATTAATGCCTTGAGAAGTCCCTCCCTCAAGAGGGGGTCTCAGTGGATCACAACAGCGAGAAAGCCCGGCACATGGTCCGCTCCGTCCCTCTCCGCGATTCAATCGGTCCCGGAGAGCGTTCAGAATGGTCATGTCAGATGAGGCACCGGATTAAGAAGGACTGAATTGACAGGCTGTCTGCTTGGTTTTCAGCACAGTTTTTCTTGTCTCTCTCGCGGGTTCCGAGCTTCGTAACAAGACGGGGTCTCGAAGATATTCCCTCCCCAAATGCGCGACAAAACTACTTTAGCAGCACCTGCTTTGTCAAGCATAAAAGCTCAAGGAAAAACAGCATGATCCTCAACCCGGCAACTCGGCGCACGAAACGCGGCGACCACGCACAGCCCTCCGCCTTCGAACGAAAATCCTTCATCCCTCAGCCGCTCACATGGCTTCGCATTGGCGGATGATCTCCGCGAGCCGCCATCCGGTTTCCTCCAGGCGCGCAAGCTCGGCGCCGTGCGCGGCATTCAGGGCCTCCACCTCCTTTTCCCCCCTGGACTTCAGGTCCATCCCCAGCGCAATGGCCGCCCCGATCCCCTCCATCGTGGCATCGATCCGTTTCATCATCTCCGACCTGAATCTGCGCCTGCCGCGGTCGATTCGGCTCAGAAAATCGAACCGCAAACGCCCGCTCTGCATCTCGATCGTCTCGAGCATGTGACGACGTCGCTTGCTCACGATCAGACGATTCGCAAAGTCGTAGAGGAATGCCTTGAGCTTCTTGAATTTGTCGCTGATGTATCCCGGGGCCACCTGGGTGAGCGAATCGGTCAGCAAGTCGAGCCCCACCGCTTCGCTCCTGAACTTCAGATAGAATCCGGATTCGCCGGCCCAGGCCGGCTCCGGGGCCGATGCGCTGAAGGGTATGGCAAACAGCTGCGAGGAGAACTTCATCAGTTCATCCACCGTCTCGTTCGCCCTGGTCACAAATCTCGAACAGATCGCCTCGAATTCCTTCGCAAGCGTCTCCTCCTCGACCTCGCACCACTCGAGGAAAGCCCGCTCGATCCCCTCCGTGACGTATTTTTCCAGAGCTTCGCTCAGTTCCTTGAGAGACAGTTCCCGGTGTTCTTCGTGAAAGCGGTCGAATCCCTCCTCCATCTGCGGAATAAGATCTTTTTTCAAAACAGCAAGGTCTTCGTCGAGTTTTTTTCTAATGAGCCGGTCGACCTCGCCGTCGAGGAGCACATCGAAATCCTGTTTGTCGCGGATGATTTCCTCTTTCTTGGCATCGAAGCGGGCGATCTTGCCCTGAAGCTCCTCGAGCGGCGTCAGAATGGACTGCAGCTCGAGCTCGATCTCGAGGCGGCAACGGGCGATCGTCCTCGCCAGGCTGTTGGCGACGGAGAGCAGGAGCACCTTCCCCTTTTCGCGCAGCAGGAATTCGTTCAGCACCTCCGCGAACGCCTCGATCCTGCTCGCCTTCAGCGTCTGTGCCGTCCCTTCCAGCTTGCCCTGGAGAGCCAGTTTCGCCGAAACCGGATAAACCCGCACCCCGCCGCCGAGAACCTCCTCCAGGGCTCCCCTGGAAAAGGCAATCGACTTCTCGATTTCATCCTCCGTGAGATGGTCGATCTTGTTCAAAAGGAAAAATATCCTTCCCGAATACTGCCGCACGTCGGCCAGAAATTCCAGCTCGGCCTTGCTCACGGGCTGGTCGACCGAGAGCAGGAAAAGGGCGGCGTCGGACTTGGGCAGGTAGCGATAGGCCACATCCGTATTGTGGACATACACGGACCCCACGCCCGGGGTGTCGATCAACCGTACACCGTCCTTCAGATACGGCGACGGGTAAGTGATGATCACCTCCTTGACGTTCTTCATGTTGTTGGGATTTCCCGCTTCAGTGACGTATTCGGAAAGGGTGAGCGGATCGGCCTCCCTCACCTGCCCGTCGTTATAAAACACCTTCACGCGAAGCTCTTCCCCGTAGGACAGCACGGTGACGATGGAAGTGAGGGGAACCACCGAAACCGGAAGCAGATCGGCACCCATCAGGGCATTGATGAGATAGGTCTTGCCTCTCTTGAACTGACCGACGACCACCAGGTTGAAGGTGTTCGTTTCCACCTTCTCCCTCAGTTCCGCGCAGGGCAGGATACACGACCTCTCCAGGGCCAGGACGTCGGCAATGCATTCCAGCAGACGCGACCGCAGTTGCTGGAATTCTCCGATTTGCCGCGGCCGGCTCTCGGCTGTGGGAATCGCTCCGGGCTTAGCATTCATGTATCGCCTCGAAAAAAAACTCCTGCCGAACATTCTTCAGCAGGAGTGATCAGCATCGGCAGATTGTAACGGCAAAGGAATGTTTTTCTGTTTCGTTGCAATGCAAAGAGTGCTTACGTATAATAAATGGCCTGAAAAACCTCAAGCAAAAACAGCCGCAACCGGCGGCTCCGGGTGATGCCGAATCGGATTTGCCGTTGCGGTGATGCATCACTTCGGGCGAAGCGGGGTGTTCGGAAGTCAAGCAGGTGGAGACCCTCGACCGGCGCCCGGAAAGACCGCCGCTTGTTCGCACCGCGGCATGAAGCCGACATCGAAAGGAGACGTCTTGAACCAACCGCTCCCGCACAGGACCGTGTGTACCCCGATCGTTTGCCTGCTCGCCATCATGACGTGCCTTTACGCGGCTTTGCCCGGCGCGGCCGCGGCCTACGACATCTATGCCCCTCTCAAGCAGAGGCTCATCCAGGACGGCCTGCGCCCGAACGTGGTGTCGCTCGCCTTCCAGCCCCCTCCGCCTCCGCAGTACAGGATCGTGGCGCTCACTTTTCGAATCCGGGAAGGCAAGCGCAGTTACGCGCAGTTCCTGACTCCAGCCTCCATCGCCAAGGCGCAGCAGTTTCTCGATCGGCACGCCTCCACGTTCGCCAGGGCCGAAAACGCGTCCGGGGTGGACCGGCGGGTTGTCGCGGCCATCCTGCTGGTGGAAACCCGGTTCGGCAGCTACACCGGTCAGACGCCGACACTGGCCGTATTTTCCACGTTTGCCGTCATGGACCAAAGGGAAAACCGGGACAAGATCTGGTCCATGCTGACGGCCAGGGACCGCAAGCGATGGAGCAGGGACGCCTTCGACCGCAAGATGATGGACCGTTCCAAGTGGGCCTACCAGGAACTGAGCTCGTTGTTGCGGTGGGCCGACTCGAGCGGGATGAACGTGCAAGCCTACAGAGGCTCCGTGATGGGGGCGATCGGCTGGGCGCAATTCCTGCCTTCGAGTCTCGTGCGATACGGCATGGACGGCGACCAGGACGGTGTCGTCGACCTGTTCACGGCTCAGGACGCCATCTTCAGCGTGGCCAATTACCTTCGCGGGCACGGTTGGACGGAGGCCCGGACCGAAGCGGAGAAGGAGCGCGTGATTTACGCCTACAATCACAGCCGCCCGTACTGCGAGGCCGTTTTGGGAATCGCCGACCGGTTGCGACTGTAAACGGGACAGGGCTCAAAGCGACCGGTTCGGCTCCTTCAGCCGCTCCGCCAATCGCTTTTCCACGGCCGGAGACACCAGTCCCGTCACACAGCCCCCGGACATCACCACTTCCTTGATGATGCGGGAACTGATGTATATCCACCGCATGCCGGTCATGAGATACAGGGTCTCGATCTCCGTGCTCAACTTGCGGTTCATCAACGCCATCTGGAATTCATACTCAAAGTCGCTGATGGCCCTCAGCCCCCTGAGAATGGTGTTGGCCTTGATGGATGACACGTAATCGACCAGCAACCCGTTGAACGACCCGACCTGGATCCGGCTTTGCATGGGATGCCCTTCGATGCTGGCATTGATCATTTCCAGCCTCTCTTCGAAGGTGAAAAGCGGCTTCTTCCCGGGGTTGGCCGCCACCGCGATGACAATACTGTCGAAAATCTTCAGACCACGCTCAATGAGGTCCAGGTGGCCGTTGGTGATGGGATCGAACGAACCGGGATAGACCGCCACTTTTTTCATTGCCGACTCCTTTGAAATCGTCGCCTTGGGTCCGCGTGCCGCTTCAACGGGGAACATCTCTCACAAAGAATGAAATCCGCGTGTCGCCATACCTGCGTTCTTCGGTTTTCACCCAGCCCTCCTGAGGGGTCGTCGGAAGAACGTCCTTCGCATGGTGCTCGCCGATCACCAGTGAATCGGAATGGGTCACTGTGCCGAGATGCGGAAGGCTTGCTTCGAGGCAGCCCTTTCCGTAAGGGGGATCCATGAACACCAGATCGAAGCTCCCGCCTTCTTCGGCAAGCCGCAGGAGCGCTTTCCGAACCGGGGCAAGAATGACACGCGCACGGTCCTGGACGCCGCATCTGGCGATGTTTTCCTCGATGATGCGCACGGCATCCCGGCTTTGATCCACAAAAACGGCCAGTGAGGCCCCGCGGCTCAACGCCTCCAGGCCGAAAGCTCCGGTTCCGGCAAACAGGTCGAGCACTCGCGCGCCGGGAACATGAAGCGCTATGATACTGAAGACCGCTTCGCGCACTCTGTCGATGGTTGGCCGGATACGCGCGTCCCCGGGCGAACGCAGGCGCCGGCCGCCGAATTGGCCGGCCACGATCCGCATGGTCGTCAGATCAGGTTCCGCGCCGCGAGTATTTCGGCAATCTGGACGGCATTGCTTGCGGCTCCCTTGCGGATATTGTCCGCCACTACCCACATGGCCAGACCGTTTTCCACCGATGGATCCATTCGGATTCTGCCCACCAGGGTGTCGTCCGTGCCGGCCGCCTGCAGCGGGACCGGGTACCGGTGTTGCCCCGGGTCGTCCACGACGATTACGCCGGGAGCCCCGGACAGGATTTCCCGGACGCGCTCCGCCGAAATCGGGGCCCTCGTCTCGATATTGACGGATTCGGAATGACCGAAGTACACCGGTACTCTCACCGTCGTCGCACACACCTGAATTTCGGGGTCTTCGAAGATCTTGCGTGTCTCGTTGACCATTTTCATCTCTTCTTCGGTGAACCCGTTGTCGAGAAAAGCCCCTATGTGCGGGAAACAGTTGAAAGCGATCTGGTGGGGGTAGACCTCCCTGGTGACTTCCCTGCCCTCGCCCAGGTCCGCCACCTGCCTGCGCAGCTCTTCGATGGCCCGCTTTCCGGTGCCCGAAACGGCCTGGAACGTGGTCACGACGATGCGCCTGATCCCAACCGCATCCTGAATGGGTTTCAGCGCAACGACCATCTGGATGGTCGAACAGTTGGGATTGGCGATGATCGTCGGATGGTCGCCCAGGGCATGAGCATTGACCTCCGGGACCACCAGCGGAATCCGGGGATCCATGCGGAATGCGCTGGAATTGTCGACCACCACGCAACCCGCTTGCGCGGCGATGGGCGCGAACTTCCTGCTCACGCTCGAACCCGCGGAAAACAAGGCCAGCTGAACCCCCTGGAACGACTTCTCGGTGAGCTCCTCGACCGGCAGCATTCGGCCCTTGTACGGCAGGCTCTTCCCGATGGACCGTGCCGACGCGAGCAGCTTGAGCTCACCTACCGGAAAGGAGCGCTCCTCCAGGACCTGGATCATCAGGTTTCCAACCGCGCCGGTGGCGCCCACCACTGCAACTCGAAAGGATTTTCCCGCCATTTTTCCCGTTGCCTTTCTGTCCGTTCCCGTTCCCCTCAACACAGGGGACACGGGGTTGATCCGTTGCCGACTGCCGCGGGCTCATGCCCCGGCGATGTACTCCGCCACGAGGTCGCCCACTTCGCTGGTGGAACGCCCCATGCGCCCCGCCGACATGCTCTTGATGTCCCGCGCCACCACTTTCTTGATGGCCCTTTCGATCAGCGCCGCGGCGGGGCGTTCTTCCAGATGATCCAACATCATTTGTACCGCGGCGATGGCCGCCAGGGGATTGATGACGTTTTGCCCGGTGTATTTGGGCGCGGACCCGCCGATGGGTTCGAACATGGACACGCCCGAAGGATTGATGTTGCCGCCGGCGGCAATTCCCATCCCGCCCTGGATCATGGCCCCGAGGTCTGTGATGATGTCCCCGAACATGTTGTCCGTCACGATGACGTCAAACCACTCGGGGTTTTTCACCATCCACATGCACGTCGCATCCACATGGGCGTAGTCGGTCCCGATATCCGGGAATTCCCCCGCCACTTCGTTGAACACGCGCTGCCAGAGGTCGAAGGCATAGGTCAGGACGTTCGTCTTGCCGCACAAGGTCAACTTTTTCCCGGCGTTCCTCCGGCGGCAGAAGTCAAACGCGAAGCGGATGCAACGCTCGACGCCCACACGCGTGTTGATCGATTCCTGGATCGCCACCTCGTGAGGCGTCCCCTTGCGCAGAAAACCGCCCGACCCGGCGTAGAGCCCTTCGGTGTTCTCGCGCACAACGACGAAGTCGATATCCTCGGGCCTCTTGTCCTTGAGGGGAGTCTCCACCCCGGGATACAGGATGACCGGACGCAGGTTGATGTACTGGTCCAGCTGGAACCGCAGCTCCAGCAGCAGCCCTTTTTCCAGGATTCCCGGCTTGACGTCGGGATGTCCTATCGCGCCAAGCAGAATCGCGTCGAAGGTGCGCAATTCATCGAGAACTCCCTGCGGGAGGATATCCCCGGTCCTCAGGTACCTCTCGCCGCCCAGGTCGTAATGCACCTTCTCCACCTTGAAGCCCTTCACGGCGGCGACCGCGTCGAGCGCCTTGAGCCCTTCCCGGACCACTTCCGGCCCTGTGCCGTCTCCGGGAATCACCGCAATGCGATATGCTTTTCCTTGTGCCATAACCCGCCTTCCGTTCGTGTAATGTCGTGTCGGTCAAAAATCGGGACTATTCCTCGGAGAGCTGTTCCCGAACATAGGGCATCAACCCGCCCACCCGGAGAAGCTCCTGCATGAAAGGGGGCACGGGGTGCGTATGGTATTGCTCCCCGGTGGTGAGGTTGACAATGATTCCCCGGTCCACATCCACTTCCAGTTCATCGCCTGTCCTGACCGCCGCGGCCGCATCGGGGGATTCCAGGATCAGCAGTCCCATGTTGAAGGCGTTGCGATAGAAAATCCGCGCAAAACTGTGCGCGATGACGCAGCTCAACCCCGCGCCCTTGATCGAAACCGGTGCGTGCTCCCTGGAGGAACCACACCCGAAGTTCTTCCCCGCGACGATGATGTCGCCCGCCTTCGCCTTCTTCACAAATTCGGGATCGGCGTCTTCCATGCAGTGCCCGGCAAGAAACTTTGGATCGGAAGAAATCAGGTACCGAGCGGGAATGATGGCATCCGTGTCCACATCATCCCCGAATCTCCACGCTTTTCCTCTTATTTTCATCGAATGGACCTCATCTGCATCGCCATGGTTGCCTTCGGAATGGACATGCTAGAGCTCATCCGGATGGACGATTCGTCCCGCAACGGCTGAAGCCGCCGCCACCGCCGGATTGCTCAGATAGATTTCGCTTTCGGCGTGGCCCATGCGACCCAGGAAATTGCGGTTCGTGGTCGCCACCGCCTTCTCGCCCGCGGCCAGGATTCCCATGTGACCGCCGAGACAGGGCCCGCAGGTGGGAGTGCTCACCGCGGCTTCCGCATCCACGAAAGTCTCGAGCAGCCCGTTTCGCAGGGCTTGCCGGTAGATCTCCCGGGTTGCCGGAATAATCATGCATCGAACTCCGGGGGCGACCTTCCTGCCCTTGAGGATTGCGGCCGCCGTTTCGAGATCCTCGTAGCGCCCGTTGGTGCAGGAACCGATCACCACCTGATCGATGACCGTCCGCGGGATCCGGGAAACCGGACAAACGTTGGCGGGCGAATGCGGGAGCGCTACCATGGGCTCGAACGCGGAAACGTCCCATTCATGGACGGATTCGAAGGCCGCATCGGGATCGCTTCGATAGAATTCATAGGATCTTTTGGCCCGCCCCTTCACATATTCCTCGGTGACGGCATCGGGGGCTATGATGCCCGCCTTGGCGCCCGCTTCGATGGCCATGTTGCACATGGAGAAGCGGTCCGACATCGGAAGCCGGTCGATGACCTCCCCCGTGAATTCCATGGCTCGATAGCGGGCCCCGTCCACTCCGATCTGTCCTATGGTGTATAGGATGAGATCCTTTCCCCCCACCCACGGCCCGAGCTTGCCCCGGTATACGAACTTCATGGAAAAGGGCACCTTGAACCAGATCCGTCCCGTGATCATGGCCGCCGCGAGATCCGTGCTGCCCACTCCGGTGGCGAAAGCGCCCAGTGCGCCATATGTGCAGGTGTGACTGTCCGCACCGATGACGACGTCACCCGGAAGCACCAGGCCCTGTTCCGGAAGCAGCGCGTGCTCAACCCCCATCCGGCCCACCTCGAAGTAGTGCGTGAGGTTCCATTCCCGTGCAAAGTCCCGCAGGATCTTGCACTGCATGGCCGAGGCGATGTCCTTGTTGGGGGCAAAGTGGTCGGGAACGAGGGCAATACGCTCCGGGTCGAAAACGCGCGCAGCCCCAGCCTTGCGAAACGCCTCGATCGCCAGCGGCGCGGTGATATCGTTTCCCAGAGCGAAATCGATGCCGGCTTCGATCAGGTCGTCGGGAAGGACCGTCGATTTGCCCGAGTGCCTGGCCAGGATTTTTTCACTGATGGTCATGGGCATGGTTCTCTTCACCTCTTGCTCGATCCCCCGGGAAAATGTCCGGCACCTTGCAGGCGCGGGCAAGTCGAGGTTCTCGAACCCATGTTGTTGATCGGCTTTCAGTCGAATACTCCACCCGGAGACGCACTTTGCCTGCATTCCCCGGGTAACCTGGGGCGGTCACAGCCACAGGACGGGACCGGCACGGCGAACCCCGGCAATCAGCCGGTCCCGGCGCAGGAAAACCCCGGGCCCGGCATCGCTCGAACCGTCCCTGCGCGCCCTCCACCACAATCAGCCGGTTGACCGTCGGTCAGGTTTGAGACTGTTCTTCGGCGGACACCGGTTGCCCGGAGCCCTCCTCCGCGGCCTCCACCGACTTGGGCGGCTCGACCACCGGCGTACCGGGTTTTCCCTTGAGACGCCATATGACGTAGCGGACCGGTCCCGATACGAGGTAGACCATCAGCATCAGGAAGAGCATCAGGCCGGGGTTGACGGCCACGATCGTCAGCCCGAGAACAGCCACGAACAGAACCGTGATGGGTTTGGCCTTGACGATTTCAAAATCTTTGAAGCTGTTGTAGGGGACTGTGCTGACCATCAGGAAACCGAGGATGTACGTGGCCACGAGCAGGAGGACCCCTCCGGATGGCGGCAGCGTGATCTCCAGCACCTCGATGAACAGCAGGGTGGTCGCCACGACGCTCGCCGCACCGGGAATCGGCAAACCCACGAAGTATTTCTTGCTCGCCGTTTCCGTCTGCACGTTGAATCTGGCCAGCCGCAGGGCTCCGCAGGCCACGAAAACAAAGGCGGCCAGCCAGCCGAGCCGTCCGAAAGGCCGAAGCGCCCACAGGTACATCAACAGGGCCGGGGTCACGCCGAAGGCCACCAGATCCGCAAGAGAATCGTATTCGACGCCGAAACGGCTGGTTGCCCGCGTGAACCGAGCCACCTTTCCGTCCAGAATGTCGAACACGCACGAAACCAGAATCGCTATGGCGGCCCTGTCGAAGTGTGCGTCGATGGCGCTCACGATACCGAAAAAGCCGCTGAACAGGTTGGCCGTGGTGAAGAGATTCGGCACGATATAAGTGCCCCTGGCCACTTCACCTTCCCTGAATCGGCGCCACTTGCGCTTTCTCGGGCGCCGCCTCTTTATTTCAGGCGACATAAGGCGGTTTCTCCCCCGTAGACGTGCTGCCCGCGAGACACCAGAAGCTCACTGTCTTCCGGAACGTAGACATCCATGCGCGACCCGAAGCGAATCATCCCGAAACGCTCCCCCCTGACCACCTTGTCATCGGCGCCCGGCCAGCACACGATCCGGCGTGCAATGAGCCCGGCGACCTGCGTCAGAACGATGTCGGCTCCCTCATCGGTCTGAATCCAGAGCCAGTTCTGTTCGTTCTCCCGGCCGGCTGCGGCTCGATTCGCCGCAAGAAAGCGTCCTTTCTGATAGCACACACCCCGAACGATCCCCGAACAGGGAATGCGATTCACATGAACATCGAACACGGACATGAAAATGCCGATCCGCAGACGCGGTCCCGGGATGAACCGCGCCGACTCCACCCTGTCGATGGCGATCACCTTCCCGTCGGCGCAGGAGACCAGCTCTCGATCGCCCGCCATGGCCACCCGCTCGGGATCGCGGAAAAAATGTCCCACGAGTAAAGTCACCGCCGTCAGAACCAAGGCGAGGAACGAACATCCCAAAATCGCGGCAACAAAGGTGACGAACATCCCCGCAACGATGAACGGAACCCCTTCCCGCGCCACCGGAATGTGTGCCGATTTCTGTCGAAAGTCCGTGCGATCCAAGTAAGTATTCCACCCCTCTCCGGCAGGCCCGCAATGGTTGATACGGCCCCCGGGGCTCCTCAGGTCAACGGCAAAAGCCGCTCCCCCGCAAATGATCCATCCAGGAGAGGGAGCGGCTTCCGGTCGTCGATCAAATCATCTTCACGGCATCGAGGAACGGCATCATGGAACGCAGCTTCGCCCCGACCTCCTCCACCAGGAGTTTCTTCTCACGCTCGCGAGTGGTCCGGAACATGGGCCTTCCCGCCATATTCTCCAGAATCCATTCACGGGCGAAATCCCCTGACTGGACTTCTTCGAGGATCCGCTTCATTTCGGCCCGCGTCTCCGCGGTGATGATCCGCTTGCCGCGGCTGAGATCCCCGTATTCGGCGGTATCGCTGACCGAATAGCGCATGTAGGCCAGACCGCCCCGGTAGATCAAATCCACGATCAGCTTCAGCTCGTGCATGCACTCGAAAAAAGCGATTTCGGGCTGGTACCCGGCTTCCACCAGCGTGTCGAATCCTGCCTTGATGAGCTCGGACACGCCGCCGCACAGCACGGCCTGCTCGCCGAACAGGTCGGTTTCGGTTTCTTCCTTGAACGTGGTCTCCAGGACACCCGCGCGAGTGGCGCCGATGCCCTTGGCATAAGCGAGCGCGATCTGCAGCGCATTGCCCGAGGCGTCCTGCTGAACCGCCACCAGGGCGGGAACCCCAGCTCCCCGCACGTACTCGCTGCGCACCAGGTGGCCGGGTCCCTTGGGAGCCACCATGACCACGTTGATATCTTTGGGCGGAACGATCTGACCGTAATGGATGTTGAAGCCGTGCGAAAAAAGAAGCGTTTCCCCTGCTTTCATGGCAGGCCCCACTTCCTGCCGGTACAACTGCGCCTGAACGTGATCCTCGGTGAGGATCTGCACGATTTCGCAGGCTGCTGCGGCTTCCTTGGCCGAAACGGGGGAGAAACCGTCTTCCTTCGCCTTTTCGAAATTCTCACTGCCCGCCCGGTCGCTCACCACGACCTCGACACCGCTGTCGCGCAGGTTCTGCGCCTGGGCATGTCCCTGGCTGCCGTAGCCGACCACGGCGACCTTCTTCCCACGAAGTACATTCAGATCCGCATCCGCCTCGTAATAAATCCGCATACCGACACTCCTTGGTTTTGTGATTCACGGCTCCCGGCGCGCAACGCCCGGCCCCCTTTCGCTCGGCGGGCCGGACCGGCCCGAAGCAGGCCTCGGCACAGTGAACCGTGAGCTTCCTCAGTTGTAGGATCAATGTTTCTTGCTTCGGGCCAGCGCCGCTTTCCCGGTGCGGGCCACTTCCACTATGCCGATCTGGCCGAGCAGTTCCATGATCGCCTGGATCTTACTCTCGTTGCCGGTAACCTCAAGCGTATAGAAGTGAGGACTGACGTCAACCACCTTGGCCCGAAAAATATCCACGATGCGCAGGACTTCGGCCCTGGTCGGCGGTTCCGCCCGCACCTTGATAATGGCCATCTCACGATCGACGAACTCCGTTTCCGAGAAATCATACACCTTGATGACGTTGATCAGCTTGTTCAACTGCTTGACGATCTGAGACAGTACGCGCTCGTCCCCGGTCGTCACCAGGGTGATGCGGGTCAGGCCGGGTTCATGGGTTTCGGCCGCGGTAACGGTCTCGATGTTGTAGCCCCTGCCGCTGAACAATCCCACCACCCGAGCCAGAACTCCCGGTACGTTCTGCACCAGTATGCCTATGGTGTACCTCTGCTTTTCGCTGATTATCACTTGATTCCCTCCTGATGCCTTTGCCGAGCCGTGGGAAGCTACGCCAGAAGCATCTCGGTTATGCTCTTTCCGGGCGGGACTATGGGGTAAACGCCTTCTTCCCGCGACACGAGGAAGTCCATCAGTACAGGCTTTCTGATCTTGAAAGCTTCCCGCAGAACCGGCTCGACTTCTCCGGGCTTATTGGCCCTCAGCCCAATCGCGCCGTAGGCCTCGGCGAGCTTTACGAAATCCGGAGAGCCTTCCATGCAGGACCCCGTGTAGTTCTTTTCGTAGAAAAGCTCCTGCCATTGGCGGGGCAATCCCAGGTAGAGATTGTTGAGGATTGCCACTTTCACCGGGATGTCATTGCAGACGGCCGTACAAAGCTCCTGGATGTTCATCTGGATGCTCCCGTCTCCCGCAATGTCGATAACGAGTCTGTCGGGGAAGGCCATCTGCGCGCCGATGGCGGCCGGAAACCCGTAGCCCATCGTTCCCAGGCCCCCGGAGGTCAGCAGGGAGCGCGGGCGGTCGAATTCGAAGAACTGGGCGGTCCACATCTGGTGCTGGCCCACTTCCGTCGTGATGATGGCATCGCCGCCGGTGAGCTCCCAGATTTTTTCAATGACGTATTGGGGCTTTATGAGCTCGCTTCCCTGAACATAGGTGAGCGGATGTCCTTTCTTCCATGCGTTGATCTGATCGAACCAGGGGCGTCGCACGTCGGAAACACCTTCCAGGGGTTCGCCTTCGAACAACCGGATCAACTGCTGGAGCGCATTCTTGCAGTCGCCCACAATGGGAACGTCAACCACCACGTTCTTGCTGATGCTCGACGGGTCGACGTCAATGTGTATGATTTTGGCCTTCGGCGCAAACTCGCTGATCTTGCCGGTGACACGGTCGTCGAAGCGCACGCCGACGCCGAAGATCACATCGGCCTGGGATATCGCCATGTTCGCCTGGAAGGTGCCGTGCATCCCCACCATACCCAGCCAGAGCGGATTTGGCCGCCGGCGGCCCTTGGCGTCGGCAATCCCGGCCGGAAAACAGCCAAGGCCCATGAGCGAGCAGGTCACCGGGGCCTGGATCAGGTCGGCTATCCTGATCAACTCCTGCGAGGAATCCGAAATGATGATACCGCCTCCCGCGAAGATGAGCGGCGATTTGGCCTTCCTCAAGACCTCGTAGGCCCGCTTCACCTGCCCGGAATGGGCTTCGACCGTGGGACGGTAGCCGGGAAGGTCCACCTTCTTGGGGTACTTGAAGTCGGTGGAGGCCTGGATCACGTCCTTGGGCAGGTCGACCACAACCGGACCGGGCCGCCCCGTGCGCGCCAGGTAAAATGCCTCGCGAATCACCCGGGACATGTCGTTGACGTTGCGCACAAGGTAGCTGTGCTTCGTGCACGGACGTGTAATGCCGATGATGTCCACTTCCTGGAAGGCATCGTCCCCGATAAGCGGCGTCGGCACCTGCCCGGTAAAGACCACCATGGGGACGGAATCCATGTAGGCGGTGGCGACGCCGGTGACCGTGTTGGTGGCGCCCGGGCCGGAGGTAACCAGGCACACACCGACGCGTCCGCTCGCCCTGGCGTAACCGTCGGCCATGTGAGCGGCACCCTGTTCGTGGCGCACCAGGATGTGCCGAATATTGTGCTTTGGCATCTCGTGGTATATGTCGAGCACTGCCCCGCCGGGGAAACCGAAGATAACCTCGACCCCTTCCTTCTTCAAGCACTCGAAAAATATCTGAGCTCCCCGCATTTTCATAGAAGGTCCTTATAATGATGGATTGACTCCGAAAATCAAGAGCTGATCGACTGCCCCGCTCCATCTCGGGCGGCGACGCTTCGACACAACTAAATCGAAGCAATTTTCATGAGATAGACGGGTAATTGTACGTAACATGTCACACCCTGTCAACGGTCCGCACTCTTCGAACGGACGATGATTCCGGGCCGCGTCCGGGTCCGCGGCTTTCAGTCGCGGCGGACTGTGAACCGGCGACGATCTCATACCCGTACCTGGGGAGAGGCAATGAACGGGAGGAAGTCCGTGAGCGCTGGCTTGGAGATTGGAGGAAAACGACGGGGTTCGAATGGACCCCAAAACCGCTGGCCCCCTTCGTCTCTCCGATCGAACCGCAAAACCGCGTGGAAAGTCACTCGCTGCAATTCCGGCCCGGATAGGCCGTTCGAGCTTTCCGGTCCCCTTCCTCGGGCTGAAATTCCTCCTTCGATCAGGAGCAGTCGATCGCCTCGTGGATCCCTTTTCCGGCAAGTACCATGGGCGATACGTTTTCTTCGGCTGCGACCAGGCAGTTGACAATGGCCGCTCCGGGGGCCTCAATTATCCCCGGAAGCCGGGAAGTCACCTCCTCTTCCGTTCGCAGCGTGTGCCCGGGAATTCCATAGGCTTTGGCCAACGTTTCAAAATCCGGGTGGAACCGGAAATTGACCGACATGTAACGGCCTTCGCAGTAAAACTCCTGCAACTGCCGCACCATGCCGAGGGCATGGTTGTTCAGGATGATGATCTTGGCCGGCACACCCTGTTCGATCAAGGTGCCCAACTCCTGCATGGTCATCTGGATACTGCCGTCGCCGGTCACCAGCACAACCTTCGCGTCCGGCCGACCAATGCTCGCACCGATGGCCGCGGGCAGGCCGAATCCCATGCACCCCAGTCCCCCCGAGGAAACCAGGGTGCGGGGTTCCTTGAACCGGTAGTACTGAGCCACCCACATCTGGTGCTGGCCGACGTCCGTGGCCACAAGAGCGTTCCCCCGCGTGCATGCCCACAGCTGTTCGATGATGAACTGCGGTTTCAGACCGCCTTCCCGGCTGTACGACAGGGGATGCTGCTCCTTGAGCTCCCGTATGCGGGCCAACCAGGCCGAGCGGTCCGTCTTTTCCAGCTGCGGCAATAGCGACTGGAGCACCGTCTTCACGTCTCCCACCAGGGGCACGTGTACGTTGACGATCTTGCCGATCTCGGCAGGGTCGATGTCGATGTGAATGACCGTAGCCTGAGGGGCGAAGGCATTGATGTTCATGGTGACGCGGTCGTCAAACCGCGCTCCGAGGCCGATCAGCAGGTCGCATTCGGTGATGGCCAGATTCGCGTAACGCGTCCCGTGCAAGCCGAGCATTCCGAGAAAGAGCGGATGGTCCCCGGGAAAACCGGCCAGTCCCATGAAAGTGTTGGTCACCGGAGCGGAAATGGTCTCCGCGAGCTGGAGCAGCTCCCCGGCCGCATCCGAGGTGACGATCCCACCCCCGGCGTAGATCACCGGCCGTTTGGATTTGCGGATCAGCTCCGCGATCTCACCGATCTTGGCGGGGTGCCCCCGGTACGTCGGCTTGTATCCGCGCAGCCGCACCGAGCCCGGATACTTGAACGAGATCACGCTCTGCGCCACGTCCTTGGGCAAATCGACCAGCACCGGACCCGGACGTCCCGTGGAGGCGATATGAAAAGCGTTCTTCACGATGGCCGGAAGTCTCTGGGGATCCTTTACCAGGTAGTTGTGCTTGGTGACCGGCATGGTGATGCCGAATATGTCCACCTCCTGAAAGGCGTCCGTGCCGATTTGGCTGGTGGGGACCTGGCCGGTGAAAACCACCAGGGGTATGGAATCCATGTACGCGTTGGCAATCCCGGTGACCAGGTTGGTGGCCCCCGGACCGGAGGTGGCCATGCAAACCCCCACTCGACCGGTGACCCTTGCGTATCCGTCAGCCGCGTGCACGGCTCCCTGCTCGTGCCTCACCAGCACGTGCCTGATGCGCGAAGAATGGTACAGAGCGTCGTAGACCGGCAGGATCGCCCCTCCCGGGTAGCCGAACACCACCTCCACGTTTTCCTTTTCAAGGCACCTTATCAACGCTTCTGCAACGGTGATTTCCAAAACCTTACCTCCCATGTGCGGACCGGGGCCGCACCAGCCCTGCCGCAGCCGGCCCTAAGACTCGATCTCCTTCGATCCCCCGTCGACGCTGACGAATCTTGCGCCGCGCAACATGGCAACCTTTCCGGTCCGAACCAGTTCCTTGATCCCGTATGGGCGCAAGGACTCCTCGAAGGCATTGATCTTCCCCTCGGTTCCGGTACACTCGAACGTTATGGTCTTGCGGGCCAGATCGACCACCCGTGCCCGGAAAATACCGGCGATGTGCATGATTTCCACCCGCTGGCTGGGCTCGGCCGCCACCTTGACCATCACCAGTTCCCGATCGACATATTCATCGGTGGTGATGTCGCTGATCTTGATGACGTCGATCAGCTTATGGAGTTGCTTGGTGACCTGTTCGATGTAATGATGGTCGCCCTCGACCACGATGGTCATCCTGGACACGTCGTTTCGCTCGGTACGGCCGACCGCCAGGCTGTCGATGTTGAATCCCCGCCGGGCAAACAAGCCGGCGACCCGGGTCAGGACACCGGGGCTATTTTCCACGAGAACCGAAAGGGTGTGTTTCATCCGTCCCGAAACCTCCTCGATCCGACACCTTAACCAAGGTTCATGCGATTAAATGAGCTATACAGCATATAATAACCGAAACCCGATGAAAAGCTAAAACGATGAAATTTCGAGGCGCCCTTGTCGAATTGGTTTGCCCGCGGGAACCGGTTCGACTAGTCTGGTTGCCGCACAGAGCAGCCCCGGAGGGCAGGCGGCCAAAACCGCGCATCCGTCGACCGACTGGAAAGGAAACGCGCACATTGAATCACAAGGACATCGTTCATTTCTTCTTCGAACTGGGAATGCTCAAGAAAACCCCCCGTTCAGGGTTCCAGTTTCTCGGTTCCGGCATGGAATCCGTTGCGGAGCATTCATACCGGGTGGCCATGATCGGCTACACCCTCGCCACGCTCACCGATCATCCCGACCCTTACAAGGTCGTCCTCCTGTGTCTTTTCCACGACGTTCCCGAAGCCCGGACGGGCGACCTCAACTATGTCAACAAGCAGTATGTCGTTCCCGATGAGACCTCAGCCGTCAACGATCTTGCCTCGACTTTGCCGTTCGGGTCCGAATACCGGGAGCTGCTGAAGGAATATCGCGACGAGGAGACGGAGGCGGCGAAGCTGGTGCATGATGCCGACCAGTTGGACCTCATCCTGGAGCTCAAGGAACAGCACGACCTCGGCAACACCTACGCGCGCCAGTGGATTCACTTCGCGCTCAAACGGCTGAAGACGGACATCGGCAAGCGACTCGGCGCCGAAATCCTGCGCACTGACTCGGCAGACTGGTGGTTCAAAGGACACGACCACTGGTGGCTTCGGGATCAGGAGGAGTGATCCTTCCTGCGTCGATCCAATATGGACACCACTTTTGCCGCCGGTTCGCCGGCCGCCCCGGGGTCTTTGCGAGCCGCTTCCCCGGATTCCTCCTCCCCGGGCGACGAACCGTCCGTGATAACTTCCGCATCCGGAGCGACAACCTTTTCCAGCCTCATGGGCCTCCCGCCCATGCTGAATTCCACGCCGTCGATGTAACCGCGCCGCAATATCCAGGTCACCACGAACAGCGGAACCTGCAGCACCAGCAGCTTCGCATGGAACCAGTCCGGCTTCACGTCCGGGGAGATCGATTCCACCCGGGCGAAGAACGCCGGCGTATCGTCCATGTAAACCAGCACCACGTCGCCTTCCTGGGTCATTCCCGTAATCCCCGGCCCGAAACACGCTCCGATGGAACGCACTCCGGGCCGTTCAGAATCGTCACATCCCTGCGGCACCCTTCATCCATATCGGAAGCGGCCGGTATCGTTTTCGCCGACGCCGTGAATCGCAGCGTCGTCGGCATTCGCCCTCCCCGTCGCTTGTTTTCAGCGTTGGGATATCGCCCTTCGGGAGGCATTGTCACAAGGCCCCAGGACCCTCACCGATGCGGGATCGGCGTAGAACCGATCGCGGGGCAGAAGCTCGCCCCGGACCCGGATTTTCTTTCCCTCGTAAGGCGTAAGGTTCAGTTTCTGGACATTGATCCGGTAGACGGTCACCTGCTTTTTCCCGGCGGGGTCCGCGGATCCCCGGTGAATCGAATAGAGCGTCCCACCAATGACGCAGCCCGTTAGGGTGCGAGGCACCGGTCCAGATGCCCATGCCGGTCCGGCCGGCGCAAGTCCCCAAAGCACCATGATACCGATAACGGCCGTTAGAAGCCTCATTTCTTTCCTCCCCCGTATGGATTGGTTTCGCCCGGGACATCCGGACCTGCCGGCTTTTCGCGATCATACCACAGCCGCGCGCAATGTCCGATTGCTTTTGACGGCCCGGAAGGTGCCCGGGTAACTTTTCCTCTTCTTTTTGCTGTTCCCTCATAAGAATTCCGTCGCAGTACGAAAAAGTTTGACGTATGGAAGACTCAACCTTTTTCCCTTTTGCATCAAGACCTTTCAAGTCATCTGTCGTCTATCCTTTGCCTATAGGAACATCATGACATCAGGATGTTCACAGCGGCATTCCGATATTGATTTCCGAGCATTCGATGTGAATATATTGGAAAAAGCATTTCAGAACCTCATTCGGAAAGCCGATTGATCGTTGAAAGCGATTGTGAAAGATTTGAGCGCCTGGATCGCGTTCCAATTGTATCAACATAAGCGCCTGGACTATTCCGGAAGGCGTTCCATCGGGAGGACGCAAACCCTGTTGATCAATTGCAGTGGATTGCTTTCCTCCCAATTCAAACCCGGACGCCCGGAGGATCGTATGCGGATTGTATGCCCGACGTGTGAGACCGTTCACCACATCAAAGACGGCCGAGTTCCCCGGAAGAAGGCTACCGGTAAGTGCACGCAATGCGGCGCACGTCTCATCATCGATCCCGGACAACCGGCGCCCGGTGTGGAAGCGGCCTTGCCGTTCGCCGCAAGCCGAAACGTTCCGGTTGAAAAGTCCCATGTGCCCGGCAACCCCAAAATGACGGCTGCGCCCGACGCAGTCAGGCCCCTCCCGGCGCCTGTCCGAGATAAGCCGCTTTCTGCGCATGGCGGGGACAAACCGGCTCCGGCAGGCAACATGAACAAACCGTTTCGCGCAGGCGGAACGGACAGGCCGATTCCCCCTCACCGCGTGGAAAGGCGTGTTCCCGCACCGAAAAGGCCCATGCGGAGCGACTTGGGGAAAGCCGGTTCCGCGTGGAGGCGCATCGTCGCCTTTGCACTGGATATGGGCCTGGTCGCAGGCGCCACCTTCGCGATGACCATCGTACTGCCCGCATCGTTTCAAATCCCCGGGCTGCCGGCGCTCGGGCTCTTTGGAGCGCTTGCAATGCTGTATTTCGGCATTCTTCAGAGCTCTCTGGGAAAGGGACAGACCTTCGGAAAATACATCACCGGGATCCAGGTGCTCGACGAAGAGGGCCTTCCGCTTTCCTTCTTTCGCTCCGTCGTGAGGTTCATGTTCACGGCCCTGCCTGCGTGCCTGGCCGTCCTGGCGCTCCCTCCCAAAACGGGCGCCTCGACGATCGACGCCACCCTGACGGCCGCTTTCCTGGGAATCTGTCTTTTCGACGTCTATCTCTTTCTTTTCGGTGGGCCCATGGGACAGTCCCTCCACGACATGATGCTGGGCACTTACGTGGTGGCCGCCCCAAAAGCGGGGCGAGTAGGCCGGGAACCCCTCTGGAACGCATAGGCGCCCTTCGTCGGCGCTCTTGCTCTTTTCCCGGCCGTGCTCAAACCTCACCCCCGCCGGAACCGGAATATTGCCTCCAACTCGATCCGATCCTGTGGTAATCTTTGTATTGATATGACGGCCGGTTTCTAACGTGAGGCCGCACATTGGCGCAAGCTCTTTCCCCGTGCCGACAGGGAGCCCCCCACCTTCGATCGCCTCTCGCCGCACGTTACCCTTCAACCCGGTATTCAAGGGGCGTGGCGACTCCACTGATCGAGAGCGGCCCCGTCGGCTCGGGAGCGAAGGAACCCGCCGGGCATTCCCCCGCAGCCCCACGGTCCGGCAGGGGTTTCGAGGGTGTCCGGAAAGAAGGAGGATGAAGGAATGGCAAAGATCCTGATCGCAGATGACGACGCCCGGGTACGGGAGATGCTCGAAGAGACGCTCCAGGAGCTTGCCGACGAGGGCGTGGAACTGATCCTGGCCGGCAACGGCATGGAAGCCCTGGAGGCGATTCGGCAGCACCGGCCCGAACTGGTTTTCCTCGACGTCCTGATGCCCAAGATGAACGGTCTCGAAGTCTGCAACGCCGTAAGAAATCAGTACGGGCTGAAGCATGTTCACATTGTGCTGCTCACCACGGAAGGGCAGGAATACGAAAACCGGCGCCTGGAAGAAGCGGGTGCCGACCGGTCGATGATGAAGCCCCTCGACCCCGACGACATTTACGATACGGCCGTGGCCGTCCTGCGAGGGTAGCCGCGGCGTTGCGCGTCGCTGAAGAACGGCTGAAGGAGGAAAGACGGATGCGGGTTCGAGTCAACGACGTCCTGATCCGCTACGAAATGGAGGGGCCTCCGGGGGCGCCGGTGGTGACTTTCAGCCATTCCCTGGCCGCCGCTCTCGAATCGTGGGATTTGCAGCTGCCGCCGCTGCGCGACGCGTACCGGGTCTTGCGCATGGACACGCGCGGACACGGGGGTTCTTCGGCGCCGCCCGGCCCTTACACGATGGAGATGGTGAGCTCGGACGTGGTCTGTCTGCTCGACCACCTGGGCATCGCGCGTACCCATTTCGTGGGCCTTTCAATGGGCGGCATGATCGGCCAGGTCCTTGCCGTCAGGCACCCGGAAAGGCTCGACAGGCTCGTTCTCTGCGACACCAGCAATCGCATGCCTTCCGAGCTGGCTCCCGTCTGGGAAGAGCGCATCCGAACGGCGGAAACGCAAGGTATGACCGCTCTCGCCCGGGAAACCCTCGAACGCTGGCTCAGCGAGGCCTTTCGCCGGGATCAGCCGCAAGTGACCGAGCGCATCCGGAACATGATCGTTCGCACGCCGGTTCCCGGTTATACGGGGTGTTGCCGGGCCATCAGCCGGTTCGATCTATCGGGAGAATTGTCCAAGGTGAAGCTGCCCACCCTGATCATGGTGGGGGAAAAAGACGAAGGCACGCCGGTGAGTGCGGCCGAAACGATTCAACGGCAGATTGAGGGATCGGAGCTGTTCGTCATACCCGGCGCTTTGCATCTGTCCAACATTGAAGGCGCCGCTCATTTCAACCGGAAGCTCTTGAGTTTCCTGGGCTAGCGTTCCTCCGGGGAGGCCTGTTTTTCAGCTGTCCGCCGCGTCCGCTACCGGTCCTCAGGCTCGGGGATCTCATCGGGAGCCAGCCAATAGACGCAATTGGCACAGCACTGCCCGATGGTCCCCACTCTTCGGACGTCGGCGGGACGAAAGGCCTTGCAGCTCGCGTCCCATCTTCTCCACGGGTCGTGACTCATCTCGGCGAATTCGCATACGCCCCATGTGTTGACCAGCTTTTCCATACGCAGCGCTTCCGTCGGCGGGGGGGGCAGGGCACGCTTCGCTCCCCGCACCTTATCCGGCCCGTGAGGAAAGGCCGTTCCCCGCGGGCTGTCTTCGATCCGTTTTCATTGCTTTGAGGCTCGGTCGGCACGGCCGGCGACCGGGCTCCATTTCGACGTTCAAACGCCTCGGTCGGAGCGGACTGCCTTCGTGACCCGGACAGTCCTTCCCGTCTTCTATTCCGTCTTTTTCGGCCAGGCGGTGCGCCGACCTTCGGCACCCGCTACTTTGCCGATCTCATGCTGCCGCTCGAGTTCCAGAATCTTTTCCGTGTCATAACCCATGAACCGGCGCAGAACGTACTCCGTATCCCATCCAATCGGCTTGCCTGCAAACTCGGTGTAGCTCGGAGCCTCAGACAACAGAGGGAAGCAACCCTGAATATCCATGGGGCCGTACCAGGGATCCTCGACGTATTCGATCTCTCCCCTTTCGCGATAGTGGGGCCTCTCGCAGGCATCCTTGGCGTTCATCACGGGACAGACACCAAAGCCGTGCTGCCTGCCGAGGCTGTCAATCTCATCGACCGTGTGTTGCTCCGCCCAGGTTTCAATCGCCTCATAGATCTCTTCCTGGGCCTCCAGCTTCACCCGTTCCATGTTGGTGGGGTATTTCCCGGGAAGTGCCATGGCGTTGCCGCCAATGGTGTTGCACAGTGTCTTGAAAGCCTCATCATCGGCGCCGATGGCAATGAACCCGTCCTTCGCCTTCACGATGCAATCCGGGCAGATCCAGCGGAAGCGGTTCCCCCAGCGAGTCTGGATGTGGCCGGTTAGACTGTACCAGACAACGCCCGGGCCGAGGGCGCGGGTGATATTCTCCACCTGGGAGTTCTCGATCATTTGTCCCACGCCGTATTTCTCGCGGGCAAAAAGTGCCAGCAAGGTGGCAAAAAGCCCGAAAGTACCGCCCAGATAGTCGGCCACCCAAATGGGGATCTTCATCTGATCTCCGGGGTCATGGCCGCTGATGAAGACGCTCCCACCCATGGATTGGGCAAGAATATCGTAGGACGCGCGCACCAAATCCTCGCGGCCCCACTGCCCCGGTCCGTTGGAAGTGAGGTAGATGAGCTTCGGATTGATCTCCTTGAGCTGCTTGTAGCCTTCGTCCCACCGGTCCAGCGTGCCGCCTCGGACATTTTCCACGAAGATATCCGCCCTCTTGCACAGCTCTTTGAAGATGGTCCCGCCTTCTCCCGGATGGATATCCATACAGGTATGCAGCTTGTTTTTCGCGCAGTCCGTCCAGCCAAGACCGCCCGCCATGGCAACGTCCGTTTCCGCGACGACCCCCTTGCCCAGCACACCGGTCGCCTTGGTGCCGGTCTTTTCTTCGGACCACATGGGGAAACCGCCCATATCCCTGGGAGGAGCGAGGGCGCGCATGGTATCGCCTCGGCCGGGGAGTTCCAATTTGATCACTTCCGCTCCCATCTCGGCCAGCATGGCACAGTGAGAAGGACCAAGGATGAGGGTCGTGAAGTCAACCACGCGGATGCCGTCGAGGATTTTGTCCTTCTTGTACACCCGCTTGCGATGGAACGTGTACCGGCAGAACTCCTCGTAGGGAAGGGCGTCCTCTTCCTCTTCAGTCAAGTCTTCGCCTCTCCTGGCCTTCATCACGAGGGCTTTCTGAGCGGGGCTGAGCTGATCGAAATCATAGAGTACCGCTTCCATCTGCTCGGGAGGCACGTCCTTCTTGAACTTTGATTGTGGTGTCAGTCCCATGTCAATACCCTCCTCCCTTCCTGCCAATCACCCCTTCGGCCGTCAGTTGCTCCAGATCCGATTTATACAGGCCGCAATACTTCCGCAGGATTTCCTCGTTGTCCCACCCCATGGGCTTATTGAGCCATTTGATCCTGGCCTGAGTGAAGTGGAAGTTGGGACGGCAGCCCTGGACCAGTATTCTCCCGTAGAGCGGGTCATCGATTTCTTCCACCGAAGCCCTGTCCAGGAAGTGGGGATCGTTGGCAATTTCCTTGATATTCCTGCAACCGGCGCCGGCAAATCCATACTTCATGGCCACCTGATCGATCTCGGCAAGGGTATGCTCCGCGGTCCACTTGTCGATTTCCCCGTTGATCTCAACCTGCGCCTTCCACGTTATGCGATCCGAATTCATGGGAAGTTCCGTCTCCCATTTCTTCATGTTCTCCGTTCCCATGCATTCACACAGTCGCGGCCAGACGGGACCGATTGCGGCCACGATGCTGAACCTGTCTCCAAATTCATCAGGCTTGGCGCGGTGGAGACCGTAAGGGTTGATTTCAAAATCACAGTTGCCGAATTGCCGCCTGATATTCCCCGTCATGGAGTACCAGGGGAAACTGCAGTCACACCAGCGCAGACAGTGAGCATAGCTTGCCACATCGACCATCTGTCCCTTTCCGGTCTTTTCACGATAGTAGAGGGCGGCGGCGACACCCACGGCGGTGCTGATACCTCCGGTGTAGAAGCCCAGGGGCCACCCGGCCCGGGAAGGCAGGTACTCGGCCTCTTGCGCCTCCTCCAGGGTGGGCTTGGACATGTCGAAAGGACCGGTAAAGGAAGGGACCGTGGTCATCACCTGGATGCCCGATTCAAATGGCTTTCGCCAGGAATCGGCCCCAAAGGAGCCGAAGCCGGTCACCGCGGCATAAATCAGGCCGGGGTTGATCTTCCTGAGCTGTCGGTAGCCAATGCCGAGGGAATCAAGATAGCCGGGATCATAATTCTCCAGCACGACATCTGCCCGCCGGGCGAGCATCTTGACGATTTCCCGGCCTTTGGCCGTGGTGATATCCACACTGATGCAGTAGCGGTTGCGGGTCTCAACCAGGGCGAAAAGAGCGGACCCGTGGGGAGGGTAATTCTCGCCCTCCGCCTTTACGGCACCCCCCTCCTCCTCCGAGGGGCCGACCCAGCGAAGAGGATCGCCTTTCTTGGGGTCCTCGACCTTGATGACCTCCGCGCCGTGCTCCGCCAGAAAGGATACTCCGACCTGAAGGGCCAGCGACCACCAGTCCGGCCGGCAGAGCTCCAGCACTCTCACTCCGTCCAATGCTTCAGGTTTCCTGAACCTCCTTCTGGGATCAAAGATGTAACGGGCCCATTCCTCGTAAGGGAGCATCTTCTCTTCTTCGGGGGTAAGCTCTTCCAGTTTCCAAACCTTCTCGACCGCCTTTCGCGCCTCATCCGTGAGGGCGTCCCATTTGTAGGTGATCGGCTTTATCCCCTTTACTTCAACTACTTTTTTCGCCTTCGGAACAACGGATTGCGACGCCGTAGCATAGTACGGCAATTCTTCCAGGGGAATCTGACTGGGCAGTCTCGGTTTCTCAACCTTGATCGCCTTCAACTTTCGTCTCTCAACTGCTTTCGGTCCTGGACTCTCTGCCATACGCCACCTCCATATTCATTTGGTTGCGGCAATACGAAGTTGAATTCCGAAAAAGCAGGTCTTCTCGTAGTACCTCGCTCCTCCTTTCCGCCGGAGATTCATGCCCTTGCCGAGGCGAAAATCCTGGCCGAAACCACTCCCGGGAGTTCTTCGTTTCCCGGGAACCCGGCCAGGATTGTTGACGGACATGCCCCACCGTTACCTCCCCCACAGTGTGCCCTCGGCGAGGCGCCGGCACGAGCGAAAGGGCGGTTTCCCGAAATCGCCCTCATCGTGTTCCCTGTCCTCTAGAATGCGGGATGAGTCTCCGGCCTTCACCTTCTTTTCCCAAAGTCGCGCCGGCGTGCTCACAGCACAAAAAGCGCGGGATCGATTTGACTCCTCAGGATGTCGTGCCTGGCGACTATCCCCACCAGTTTTCCTCCTTCCGTGATGGGAAGCCGGATGATGTTCTGCTCCTTCATAATGGTGAGAATCGCGCTGATCGCCGTGTTGACGTCGGCAGTGATCGCATTCTTGCTCATCAAATGCGAAACCTTGACCTGGGCCAGATTCCTGCCCGCAAAGATCGCCTCCAACAGGTCGAACTCGCTCACGACCCCGACGACCTTGCCCTCAGCATCCGTTACCGGCATTCCGGTGTAGTGCCCGCTGAGAAGCTGCAGAGCGACATCCCGGGCCAGGGTGTCTTCCCTGGCACTGACAACGGGTTTTACCATAACGGTTCCTGCCTTCAGGTCTCTCATGGCTATCCCTCCTTTCCATCATGCCGTTGTATTCCTGGTGTGCTGTCCTTCTCTCGGTCCCCGCAGCACCGAGCCCGCTCCGGAAAATACGTGAAAACCTTTGAAGAATTTGCCCCGCAATCCCGGCGTGATCGCAACGGGCTCATCTGCCGACGACCCGCACTGGACCGTCGATCCTGCATGGAGCCGAGTGCGGGAGGTCTCATCCCCGGTCCGTCCGTCCCTGGAACTGGGACACGAGCATGTGCTCTTCACGTTGGATTTCATGACTGGGAATAGGACGCGTCTCAAACGGCGGAAGAAAAAGCGCGGCTTGAGCATCTCGACGAAGAACGAGGCCGACGAAAAATCGGAAACAACGGCATGTTCCGCTCTCTGCAATCCAGGGGAGGCGGGACGGTCGTTTCATCACGAATGTGAATCCGGCGAATTCGATCGGGTAAAAGCGGTGGGAGTAAGCGCCAATTGCACTCAATCGGACGGCGGCGCAATTCCTGAGGTCAGCGGGGCATGTTCACGCAAACGAAACCGGTCGATCTCAAGTTCCTTGGCTGAAGCATAATCTTCTCGAGGTTCACTTTGAACCGCCGACTGAAAAGGGGCGGTGACGGACGGCTTTGGAGGGTATCCAGGCACAATGCGGCCGGACAGGAGGCGGAGGTTCGCAGATAGATTTCAAGACGCCCGGCAAAAACCCGTTTGCCGGCGCAAGAGAAAAGACGGACGCAAACAGGGGGGAAAACGCTCCCGCACCCGCGCTCGGCGTTAACGAGCACGGCGGCGGGAACGCATTGTGATGCGATGACAAAATTTCAAAGAACCGACTTGACGACGGGATGTGGAAAACCTTTCGAAGACGCAATAACACTTCTTTCAGAATATTCGCGGAGAATCCGTGATTCAGCGTGCTGATCGAGATCAGAGATGTCCTAAAGATAATATAATGCAAGTTTTGATTTTGGCTAACTTTTTTTGTTCGGATCGCACCGTTCGATGCTTCGCTCACATTCACCTTCGCCCGGATGCAAACCGACCGCGTCCGTTTGAAGCTTCAGGCTGCGTAGGATCGCGCCGGTGCGTCAGCGCCCCGCTGCCTTGCCCGACTTGCCGGTCACGTAAGCGTCGGTGAGATGCCCGGGAATGACGGGCAGCGCGCTCAACTCCGGAGGCTGGAATCCGAAGACGATCTCCATGAGAAGCGTGACGATCCGGTAGGTCACCCCCCAGAGCATCTCCGTAGCGTGTTCCGAAGAATAGAGAAAGCAGGGGAAGTCGTGCCTCGGTCCGTTGAACCTCCATTCGAGCCGGGGAGGCACGTGGAGGCGGTAGCACCCGTAGAAGGAAGGATTGAGGAGGTTTCGCAGGGGAATCGAAACCACGCGTTCCACCTCCCAACTCGGTGCAAATCTTCTCTGCCAGGAAACCCAGGCGACCATGGGATGGATGACGCGGCGGAACAGGAGCAGGCATTGCGACGGCAAAGGCCCCAGGAACTTGAGAGCGAGAGGATTCAGCCGCATCTCCTCCCAGCCTTCACGCAGGCCGGTGGCGAGAAGCACGGACAGAAGGCGGGCTTCCAGAGGCTGCCTGCGATGGAAGTCGGACCAGTACGGCCACCTCGACAGCGGCGAAAAGGGCAATTCCAATAACCTGGCGATATAGGAATCCAGTTTGCGCTCGATCGTGCCCCCGGGACAGCAGAGGTCGCCGGGCTGGCGCACCTGCTGAGACCGTTTATTGAGTATGACGCAGACCTCCGCGGGACGACCTTTTTCCACGACCTGGAGGCCCAGCAGAAGCATCACCGTGGACGTCCGCACCTTGCTGCCGCAGGATTCATCGTCGAACAGCGATTCACAGCCGCACCGGCAGTACAGGTTTTCGACGATCCGGGACTGCAGGGCTTCGGAGCCGTCCGCGGGCAACAGGTTGTTCAATCCACGGCCTTCCACGGCTTCCATTCCTCCAGTTTCTCTTCGAGGCGCTTGGCGGATATCCGAAACCGGGTCTTGATTTCGGGCGCAAACAGGCTGATCTTGAACTCCTCGAGCATCGTCCGGTATTCTTCGTACAGCCTCCGCGGCGATTCTTCGGAATGCTTTGAAATCCGGGTCCGCATTTCCTCGAGATGCTTTTCGTACGGGGCAATCTGCCCCGCTTTCAGGCGGTCTTTTTCGGGAGCGGCGTAAGCCCGCTCGGCTCTCAACCTCAACGCCTTGAGATAACGGGGTAATTCCCGGATGCGGTCGCTCCCGCACTGAACCAGGAAATTCCCCGGCACCAGGGTCACCAACTCGCGGCTCAGTCCGAGTAGGCACCGCACGGCTGCCGGGTTTGCTTCAGCCATGCGTTTGAAACGCTCGATCTCGGAGCGGGTCGACTCCCTTTCGCCGATCACCGCCTCCACCTCGTCGAGCAGCGCCCTGGCGGCGGCCCCGAGCCTGCCCGTCAAACGTCGAACGACGTCGTAGAATCGTCCGTAGCTTGGAAGCCCGGGTGCATCGAGCTCGAAGAGTTCCCTCAGAATATAGTCATGAAGATATCGAACCGCTTCCTCCCGACCGCCCATGAAGAAAAGCATCGAGGCCGTCTTCTTCGAAAACGTCCAGTCTCGCCTGAAATACTTCAATTCATCTCCGAAGGTCAGCTCAAACAGGAGGCGAAGCCCGCCGGCGCTCGCCCGGGCGGCTTCGTCCGGTTCGGCGTACAGCCGAACAGCTGCCGTTTGCCCTTCGGCGACAAGCCCCGGATATGCGTACCGCGTCAGGCCGAGAGCATCCCTGCCGATTGGGATCCGCTCCGGCAATTCGCCGAAGCTCCAGGAGGTCAGCCCTTCCCGTTCCCATTCGGCCCGAGCCTTTTCCCAGAGCCGGTCTTCGTGCTTCTCCACCGCCAGAGTCTTGAGCTCGAGCAAGTTGCGTCCGACTCCCAGCAGATTTCCTTCCGGGCCCGTGATTTCCAGGCGCATCCGCAGATGCGCGGGCAGGTCGATGAGTCGCCACTGGTCGACGGACACCGAGACCCCAGCCAACTCGCGCACGCACTGACTCAACTGCTCGTAGAGATCGCCGCTCCGCCGACGCAGCATTTCGATCAGCCTGGCCGCCGTCTCGCCGACCGGAACGAGTTGCCTGCGCTGACTCTTGGGAAGCCCCTTGAGCAGAGTCGCCAGCTTCTCCGCGAGCATGCCCGGGACGAGCCACTCGAACGACTGCGGGGCTAGCCGCGGGAGCACGTGAACCGGAACGGTCGCCGTTATGCCGTCGTCTTCCTCTCCGGGCCGAAACGCGTACCGAAGAGGGAGCTCGACGTCCTCGAGTTTCAACCGGTCCGGGAACAATTCCAGTTCTCCGAAATCCGGCTCGGTCCGAAGGAGATCCGATTCGGTCATGCGCAGAAAATGGTCCCCGCCGTGATCCTTGATCCACTTGTCCAGTGAGCGCAGCTCGCATATTGCCGGCAATCGTCGGTCATAGAAGCGGAAAACGGTTTCCTCGTCCACCAGCAGGTCCCGCCTGCGGGTCTTGCTCTCGAGCTCCTCGATCTGCCGGACCAAGTCCCGGTTGTGATCGAGAAAACCATAGGGCTTCGGCATGTCGTACTCGATCAGAGCACCGCGAATGAAAATATCCCGGGCTTCCGCGGGTCGGACCGCGCCGAAGTCCACCTTCCGCCTGTCCACCACGGGCAGGCCGTACAGCGTCACCCGCTCGAAGGCCGTCACCTGGCCGCGCTTCCTCTCCCAGTGGGGCTCAAAGACGGTGGAGCGGCACAGGTGCCGGCCCAGGCGTTCGAGCCACTCCGGATCGACATTGGCCGCCATGCGCGCAAAAAGTCTCGTGGTCTGCACCACTTCCGCCGCCGTCACCCAGGCGCCCCCGCGGTTGAAAAGACCCGAGCCGGGAAAGAGCATCACCTGGCGATTCTTTGTCCCGGTGTAGATATTCTTTTCCTTGCGCATGGCGATGTGGCTCAGGTACCCGCTCACCACGGATCGGTGAATGGCTTCGTAGCCGGCGGGATCGGGATTCTCCGGAAAACCGCCCATTTCTTCTAGGATTTCCCGGATTTCCTCCCACACATCGCGCCATTCCCGCATTCTCCGATACGAGAGGAAATGTTCCCGACAGAACTTACGCAATTGGCTCTGGCTGCGGGATGCATAGCGGACGAGCCGATTCTCCCCGCGGGTGCCCGGGGCGACATCGTCCCGGGTGGGACCGTTCGCGGCGGCGCCCCGATCAGGGTCCTGCGGCCGGGCTTTGGACGATGCGACCGCGGCTTCACACCTCGGCCAGCATTTTTCCCATATCTTGAGCAACGTCACGAAATCGGACCGTGTATCCCGGAACACGGCGTGCGCTTGGTCCGCCTGGGTTTCCTTGTCCAGGGGCCTTTCCCGCGGGTCCTGGACACTCAGTGCCGCCGCGAGGATGGTCAGTTCCGTCACCGCCCCTTCCTCGCACGCCTGAAGCAGCATCCGGGAAAGCCTCGGATCCAGGGGCAGGCGTGCCATGACTCTTCCCATGGCCGTCAACCTGCGGTGCTCATCCACTGCCCCCAACTCCCTGAGCACGGCGAAACCGTCCTTGACGGCGGACGGCGAAGGCGGATCGAGAAAGGGAAACTCCTGGATGCTGCCCAGCCGCAGAAACAGCATCCTCAGGATGACCTCGGCCAGGTTCGACCTCAGGATTTCCGGCGCCGTGTAGAGAGGCCGGGCAAGATAATCCTCAATGGAGTAAAGACGGATGCATATCCCCGCCTCCACTCGGCCGCAACGCCCTTTGCGCTGGTCCGCGCTCGCGCGGGATACCCGAGCCACCGGAAGGCTCTGTGTCCGGGATCGGGTGTTGTACTGGGAGACGCGGGCCAGCCCGGTGTCGATCACGTATTTGATCCGGGGGATGGTGATGGAGGTCTCCGCCACGTTCGTCGCCACGATGATCTTGTCTTCGGTCGTCGGCAGGAAGACTCTCTTCTGATCCGCGGCGGCCATGCGCCCGAAAAGCGGTATCACCACCGTGTTGAAATAGCGTTTTTCATCGAGGCGCTGGACGGTTTCCCGAATGTCGCTCTCGGTCGGCATGAACACGAGAATGTCCCCCCGACGCCCTTCCTGCACCCTGCCTTTCAACTCATCCGTTGCGGCGACGGCCTGGTCGATATGGGTGATGTCCTCGGCGTCCGCTTCCGGGCTCTCCCCGTTCGCCGAAGGCCGGTACCGGACATCGACGGGATAGGTGCGGCCCGAAACCTCGATGATCGGAGCATCCTGGAAAGCCTTCGAAAATCTCTCCGGATCGATGGTGGCTGAAGTGATGATTACCTTGAGGTCCGGTCTCCGGGGCAGGATTCTTTTGATCAGTCCGAGGAGAAAATCGATGTTGAGCGTTCGTTCGTGGGCCTCGTCGATGACGAGTGTGTCGTAGGCGCGAAAATGACGGTCGGACTGGGCTTCCGCCAGGAGAATTCCGTCCGTCATGAACTTTATCCGCGTGGAGCGCGTCGTTCGATCGTGAAAACGGATCTTGTACCCCACCCACCGGGGGCCCGTTTCCGCCAGCTCTTCGGATACCCTGTCCGCAAGCGTAACGGCCGCAATACGACGCGGCTGCGTGCAGCCGATCATGCCCCGAGCGCCGCGTCCCGCTTCCAGGCACATCTTCGGTATCTGGGTGCTTTTGCCCGACCCGGTCTCCCCCGTGATGACCACTACCTGGTTCTCGGCGATCGCCCTCAGGATCTCCACCCTGTGCTCGACAATCGGGAGATCGGAGGGATACCGGATCGGAGAAAAGGGCTCATCACGGCCGGAATGCAATTCTCGAACGGGCTTTCTCGTGCGACAGGACGAATTCATAGAATGTTTCGGGCTTCGATTGCTCCCGGCACCGCCTTGAGAGTGAAAGAAAAGAGAAATACACACAAAGCGTGAACTTTACCATGACGAGTGATCTTTACAAATCGCGGTGCTTGTGTCAATTGTCTCGGAATATTTGAAGGCCGGGAGGATTGTGTGTTCCCGGGAATGGACCTGGATCGCGTCGCGGCCCCGGCGAAAGTCCCGGTTCCTTCGGATGGGCCGCGACCACGGGGGAGAACATGGAAGGGTATCGCAGAAACGTCGACGAGGCGGCGGCGTACATCCGGTCTCAAATCGACCTGACGCCGCGGATCGGCATGGTTCTCGGCACCGGCCTGGGCGGAGTCGCGGAATGCATCGAATCGGCCGGGACGATCTCCTATCACGAAATACCGCACTACCCGGTCAGCACCGTCACCGGGCACGAGGGACGTCTCGTGTGCGGACGATGGATGGGACAGCCCGTAATGGTCATGCAGGGACGGTTCCACCTCTACGAAGGGTATTCGCCGCGGCAGATTGCCTTCCCCATCCGCGTGATGAAAGCACTCGGGGCTGAGATTCTCGTCGTCTGCAGCGCGGCCGGCGGACTCAACCCCCTCTTCGATCCGGGCGACCTTATGGTCGTTTCCGACCACATCAACCTCACGGGTCACAACCCGTTGATCGGTCCCAACGCGGACGAATGGGGTCCGCGGTTTCCGGACATGACCGAGCCGTACGGCAGGAGACTCCAGGCATTGGCCTTGGATACCGCCGTCGAGGAAAAGATCCCGGTGCGGCGTGGAGTGTATGTCAGCGTGCTCGGACCGAGCCTGGAAACCGCGGCGGAAACGCGGCTCCTGAAGGCGGCGGGCGCCGATGCGGTGGGAATGTCCATGGTCATGGAAGTTATCACGGCGATCCACGCCGGGCTCGAAACCCTGGGCATCGCCGTGATCACCAATGTAAACCTCCCAGATCATTACCAACCGGCGATTCTGGAAGAGATCATCGCCACTGCCCGGAAGGCGGGTCCCGCGCTGACCCGTTTGCTGGCAGGAACCATCGGGAGACTGTAGCGTGAGGCTCCCGCAACTGAAAGAATTCCGATCTTGCACGGGGAATCCGATTCCGGCGGCTCCACGGGTCACCGCGAGCCGGAGGTCCGCAGGGAAGCATGAAAGGCTTTGCGGGGCTGCAGCACCCGTTGCGGAACCGCCGGTACATTCAACGACCGGCGGATCAGGCAAGACACCCCCTTCGTTGAACCCCGGCGTCGCGGGGACAACCCGGCCGATGCTGATCCCCGCCATGAAGAGCGGACATGAAATCCGGCGCCCCGGGGACAATCGGGCTTTCCGGATGAAAACCCCGCGTTCTTCCCGCGCAACGGACATTCACCCAGACAATCCGGACGCATCATGAATTCATCCGAAACACTCGTCGACATGGGATCCTCGCGAGCCGACCTCCTGCTCGTCAACGGCATGGTGCTCACCCTCGACCCGGACGGACGCCGTTTCGATCCCGGCGCGGTCGCAATCCTGAACGGGGAAATCGCGGCCGTCGGCCCGGCGGAGCGGGTCGCGGCCGACTTCCGGGCGACGCGAACCCTGGACGTCGGAGGCTGTGTGGTGTTGCCCGGACTGATCAACGCGCACACACACGCGGCAATGACTCTCTTTCGAGGACTGGCGGACGATCTCCCCCTGATGGAATGGCTCCAGCAGCATATCTTCCCCGCCGAAGCCAAGCTCACCGAAGAATGGGTGTACTGGGGGACCATGCTCGCCTGCGCCGAAATGATCCGCTCGGGCACTACAACGTTCTGCGACATGTACCTGTTCGAGCACAAGGTGGCTGAAGCAGCCCGGGCCGCCGGCATGCGTGCCGTGGTAGGAGAAGTTCTCTACGATTTTCCCTCTCCGCACTACGGACCGATCGAGAACGGGCTCCGCTTTACCGAATCGCTCATCGAGCGATGGAAAGAGGACCCGCTCATCCGCATTGCCGTAGAGCCTCATGCACCCTATACCTGTTCGCCGTCGCTTCTTGCCCGCTGCAACGACATCGCCCTCCGGCATCGCGTTCCGCTCATTATCCACCTGTCCGAGAATGAAGCGGAAGTGGAGCAGGTCCTCAGCCGGTATGGCCGTCGTCCCGTGGCTCACCTCGAGAACGTCGGGCTTCTCGGGCCGCACCTCATGGCCGATCACTGCGTGGCCCTCGACGAACGCGACTTGGAATTGCTCGCCGAACGCGGGGTCCACGTGGTCCACAATCCGGAGAGCAACATGAAACTGGCTTCGGGCATCGCCCCCGTCCCGAAGCTGCTTGAGCGGGGAGTGAACGTGGCTTTGGGAACCGACGGCTGCGCCAGCAACAACAACCTCGATCTCTTCGGGGAGATGGACACCTGCGCCAAGCTGCACAAGGCAGCCACCCTGAATCCCACCGCGATGCCGGCGGAAACGGTACTCCGCATGACCACCGCCGGCGGGGCCAGGGCACTGGGAATGGAAGGGCGAATCGGGGAGCTCTCGGCCGGACGGCTCGCCGACCTGATCGTGGTGGATTTTCGCAAACCTCACCTGGTCCCGGTCTACAACCCGATCAGCCATCTCGTCTACGCCGCCCGCTCCTCCGACGTACGGCACACCGTCATTCACGGCCGCCTGGTGATGGAGGACCGCAAGCTGCTCACCATCAACGTCGACGAGGTCATGGAACGTGTCCGCTATATCGCCCGCACGATCAAGCCCTGAACCCGGCGGGACCCCACCTCGCGAGGTCGACTGGCTGCTTGCGGATGCGGACTGGGTTCTGACCTGCGATGCAGCCATGAGCCGGATTTCTTCGGGCACGGTCGCCATCGAGGGCGACACCCTGGTCGGGGTCGGGTCCTCGCGGGACATCCGGTCACGGTTCAGAGGCCGCCACGAAATGTGTCTCAAGGGCTGCCTCGTCGCCCCCGGTCTCATCAACACCCATGGACACGCGGCCATGAGCTGCTTCCGGGGTCTCGGCAGCGATCTTCCCCTGGAACGCTGGCTCACCGAGGTCATTTTCCCGGCGGAGGCTTCACATGTGACGCCTGAATTCGTCTATTACGGAACGCTGCTGTCGTGCATCGAGATGCTCAAAGGCGGAACGACGACATTTTGCGACGGGTACTTCTTCGAGGAAGAAGCCGTGCGGGCGGCACAGGAATCGGGTATCCGCGCCGTTCTCGGCCAGGGCATACTGGACTTTCCCACTCCCGACCAGCCCGATCCGTCGCGGTTCGCAGAGCGCGCCGAAGCTTTTCTGCGTTCCTTCCCCTCGGGGGAGAGCCGTCTGCAACCATCATTGTTCTGCCATTCGATATCCACCTGCGGGCCGGAAACCCTGCGGCGGGTCAAATCCATCTGCCGGGAGAGCGGCATCCTGTTCCAGATTCACCTCTCCGAAACGGCATCGGAGGTGAAGCAGGTGATCGGCAGGTACGGAACCAGGCCTGTCCATCACCTGGACCGCCTCGGCATCCTGGATGACCGAACCCTTTGCGCCCATGCCGTCTGGCTGGACCAGGAAGAAATCGATATCCTGGCTGCGCGGGGCGCGGGCGTCTCCCACAACGAGGAAAGCAACATGAAGCTCGCTTCGGGAATCGCTCCGGTTCCGGCCCTGATCGATGCGGGCGTCCGAATCGGCTTGGGCACCGATGGTTGTGCCAGCAACAATGACCTGGATCTCTTTTCCGAAATGGACATGGTTGCAAAGAGCCACAAGGCGTTTGGAAAGGATCCTATGGCCTGTTCGGCCGCGGCCGTTCTCCGGATGGCCACCCGCGGTGGCAGCGCCGTTCTGTCGCACCAGGGGATGACCGGCGGTATCGAGGAGGGCGGGAAAGCGGACCTGATCGTCATCGACCTCGATCAACCCCACCTCACGCCTCTCTATGACCCCATCTCCCACCTGGTCTATGTGGCCGGCGCGGGGGACGTCCGCGATGTTTGGGTCGACGGCCGCCTGGTGGTCTCGAACGGGACAATCCTGACCCTGGACGAGTCTCGGATCATGAAAGAAGTGCTGAGAATCGCCGGGAAGATCGCCGGGGCGTCCTGAGCGAGGCCGGACGGGTCGCGGAAGGGCCCCACTCCGTTTTCCAGGCCGGTATCGCACGAGGGCGCTTTTTCGGGCCGCCATCTCGCGTGCGTAATGATTTCTTCTTTGCCTTGAATCCTGTGACATCGTATGCTCAATTGGGAATTGCGGGAGGGGCTTCGACGGCAGGGCTTTCATGCCGCATGAACGCGGGGAGTGTCTCTTTTGCGCGGGCCTTCGCCGTGTTCGTCGGGACGGACGCGGGGAGTTTCGTCGATGGATGTCCCTCCACGACGGCCGAAGAGGACTGGGACGGCGGATCATGCCCGCCAGGGCCTTTTCATTGAAGGGAAAGGAAGACCGAATGAGGCTTCCGGCCAACAAGACAAAAATCGTGTGCACCATCGGACCGGCATCGGACTCACCGGATATTCTGCAGCGCATGATCCTGGCGGGGATGAACATCGCCCGGCTGAACTTCTCCCACGGGGATTTCGAGGGTCACGCGAGGGTTGTGGAAAACATCCGCAAGGCCGCTCGTGCAGCGGGACGCAGGGTATCCATCATGGGGGACCTGCCCGGCCCCAAGATAAGAATCGGGCAATTGGCGCAGGAGCCGATCGAACTGAATTCCGGCGACGCCTTCACTTTGACGACGGAAAAGATCGTCGGCGGGATCGAGCGGGTCTTCGTGAGCTTCCCACCACTCACCGAGGTAGTAAAGCCCGGCGACCGGTTGTTCCTTAACGACGGGCAGATCGAGCTTGAAGCTGAACGCGTGCAGGGCCTTGACGTAAGGTGCCGGGTTGTGGTGGGCGGCGAGTTGCGCTCGCGCAAGGGCCTCAATCTGCCCCGCATCGATCTTGGCATCAGTGCCTTTACACCTCACGATCATAACTGCCTGAGATTCGCCGCGGAACAAGGCCTCGACGCCGTGAGCCAGTCTTTCGTGGAAACGGCCGAAGACCTTCGCGCGGTCCGAAGAGCGGCCGCCGAAATCGACTACAATCCCTTCATCATCGCCAAGATTGAACGCGCCGGGGCACTGGATCGTATCGATGAGATACTCGACGTCGCGGATGGGCTCATGGTCGCGCGCGGCGATTTGGGTGTCGAGATTCCCATCGAACGGATTGCCGCCGTTCAGAAACGCCTCACCAACAAAGCGAATCAGCGCTGCAAACCGGTGATCACGGCCACTCAGATGCTGCTGTCCATGGTCGCCAATCGGAGGCCGACCCGCGCCGAAGCCACCGACGTGGCCAATGCCATTCTCGACGGCACGGACTGCGTCATGCTTTCCGAGGAATCGGCCATGGGCAAATACCCCGTTGAGGCCGTCGCCATGCTTGCCGGGATTGCCTTTTCCATCGAACCGCTCCTGCCCGCGTGGCCTTTGAGGGATACCCTCAAGAGCGTCAGCGGGCATTGCGAACTGACTCCCGCCGAGCTCATCGCGCTGAGCGTCGAAGCCACCCTCGAACGCGTCACTCCGGCCGCCGTTTTCGTCCCCACTCATGGCGGGAACACGGCGCGAAGCATCGCCCGGTTTCGTTTTCCGGTGTGGGTTGTGGCCGTCAGCTCCATGGAGGCCACTTGCAGGGGGCTTCAGTTCTCGTACGGGGTTTACCCGGTCCGGGAGGACGACCACCCCGACGACTGGAAACAATACACCCGCGCATGGCTGGATGCCCATGAACTGGAAGGGAGCTTGACCGTCGTGACTGAAGGACCGTCCTCCAAGCATCCGGAAGTGAACAACCGGATGGAAATTATCCGGCTCAGGGAAGAAGCATAGGTCCTGTAAAATCTAACAGGACGCATAGGGCATATAGCAAGGACTTATTACACCCGCCGCAAGTTCGCCGGAGAGCGGGGAAAAAGGCCTTGGTCCTGTAGATCCTGTGGGACCTCTTGCTTTCGATCTGGTTCAAAAGACTTTCAGGAATATCTTCGGAGCAGAAAACATGAGCGAGGCAGAACTCAATTTCGAAGTGGCAAGACTCGGCACATGCCGCATCCCTTCTCCCATGGGGAGCATACAATTCGTCGAAGATGACGACCACGTGCTTTACCACACCAACCTGAGGGAAATAAAGGCGTGCGAATGCGCGGGCAGCGAACCTCCCAGCTTTGAAATTGCCGGTCCGAGGCGCGAGATATTTTTCGACCCCTCGAAGTTGAAATGCGGCATCGTGACCTGCGGAGGCCTCTGCCCGGGGCTCAACGACGTCATCCGATCCATCGTCCTCAGCCTGCACCATCACTACGGAGTGCAGACGGTCTTCGGATTCCAGTACGGATTCGAAGGGCTGACCTACCGGTACGGCCACCGTCCGCTCGAGCTATCACCGGAGACGGTCCGGGACATTCACATGAAGGGCGGCACGATCCTGGGGTCCTCGCGCGGTCCCCAGGATGTCCTGGAAATGGTGGATACTCTTGACCGGATGAACATCGGGGTCCTTTTCACCATCGGGGGAGACGGAACACTGAAGGGCGCTCTGGCCCTCTCCGAGGAAATTGCGAAGCGGAATCTCAAGATCGCGGTAGTGGGCATCCCCAAGACCATAGACAACGACATTTCCTACATGGACCGCTCATTCGGTTTCACCACGGCGGTTTCGGAAGCCCGGACGTCCATCTATGCGGCGAGCACGGAGGCACTCGGGGCTCGAAACGGAGTCGGGCTGGTGAAGCTGATGGGACGGGAATCGGGCTTCATCGCCGCCTTTGCGACTCTGGCCACGAGCGAAGTGAATTTCTGCCTGGTCCCCGAAGTACGTTTCACTCTGGAAGGATTCATGGAAACGCTCCGGGAGAGAATCCTTAAGCGAAGGCACGCGGTCATCGTCGTGGCGGAGGGGGCCGGCCAGGAACTTATGGCGGAAACCTCCGGTACGGACGCATCCGGCAACGTTCGCTTCGGAGACATCGGCACCTTTTTGCGGGACAGGATCAAGGAATATTTCGGAAAAGCCGGGATGGAGCTCAACCTGAAATACATCGACCCGAGCTATACCATTCGGAGCAAGTCTGCAACCACTCAGGATTCCGTGTTTTGCCTGCTGCTCGGCCACAACGCCGTTCACGCGGCCATGAGCGGTCGCACCGGCATGGTGGTGGGTTTCTGGAATGAGGAGTTCACGCACGTCCCCATCCGTCTGGCCGTATCGAAACGCAAACGCATCGACCCCAACGGAAAGCTCTGGGATTACGTTCTGGCTGCGACGGGCCAGCCGCGGAACATGGCCTGAAGTTGGCCGGGAGGATTACCGCGCTTATCCGACCGGCAGAAGCGAACCGGGTCCGGCCGCCTTCACGGCGAAACTGTTCCCGTACTCATGCGGCCGGCCATACATTTCCCCGGGAGAACTCTCATGGCGCAACGCAAGTCAAAGAAAACGAACTCGAACAAGACCGATTGCAGCCGCACGGGCATGACTCTCACCGATTTGAACCGCTGCTTCAACGAACACCTGTTCTACACCCAGGGCAGGCTTCCCCTTTCGGCGACCCTCAACGACCACTACATGGCGGCTGCCTATACGGTCCGGGATCGGCTCCTGCACCGTTGGGTCTGCACGGCTCGCGACTTTATCAGGGAAGGCGTCAAGGTAGTCGGCTACCTTTCGGCGGAATTCCTGCTCGGGCCCCATCTGGGCAACAACATGATCAACCTCGGCATCTTCGATGAAGTGCGCGAAGCCTCAGAAAATGCCGGGCGCAATCTGGACGCGATGCTCGATCACGAGGAGGAACCCGGTTTGGGCAACGGCGGGCTGGGCAGACTGGCCGCCTGCTACCTCGACTCCCTGGCCACTCTCGAAATACCGGCCATCGGCTACGGGATCCGTTACGAATTCGGGATATTCGACCAGGAAATCCGCGACGGCTGGCAGGTCGAAAAGACCGACAAGTGGCTGCGCCTGGGGAATCCGTGGGAAATCCCGCGCCCCGAAGTCACCTACGAAGTCAAGTTTGGCGGGCACACGGCGGGCTATTGCGACGACGGGGGCTGTTATCGGTCACGCTGGACTCCCGACCGGGTGGTGCAGGGAATAGCCTATGACACCCCCATCCTCGGTTACAAGGTCAACACCTGCAACATGCTCCGGCTGTGGAAGGCGGAAGCGGTCGAATCCTTCGATTTCGCATCCTTCAACGTGGGGAACTACTACGGCGCCGTTCACGAAAAAGTGTATTCGGAAAACATCAGCAAGGTCCTCTACCCGAACGATGAGCAGATCCAGGGCAAGCAACTGCGGCTGGAACAACAGTACTTCTTTGTGTCCTGTTCGCTGCAGGACATGATCAGACTGCACCTCGCCATTGGGAAAAGCCTGGAATACTTCCACGAAGAATTTGCGATACAGCTCAACGATACCCATCCTTCCATTGCCGTCGCGGAACTGATGCGGCTCCTGGTGGACGAACACCACATGGATTGGGACACGGCTTGGCACATCACCCGCAACGTCTTCGGGTACACCAATCACACCCTGCTGCCCGAAGCTCTCGAACGCTGGCCGTTGCGGCTGTTTGCCAACCTTCTGCCCAGGCATCTGGAAATCATCTTCGAGATCAATCGTCGCTTCCTGGATGAAGTGCGCGTGATTTACCCCGACGACGAAGCACGAATTGCCAGGCTGTCCCTGATCGACGAGCAGGGGGAACGATACGTGCGCATGGCCAATCTCGCATGCGTGGGCAGCCGGGCCATCAACGGCGTCGCCAAACTCCACACCGAACTGCTGAAAACCACCGTGCTGAAAGACTTCTACGAACTCTGGCCGGAGAAATTCAGCAACAAGACCAACGGCGTAACGCCCCGCCGCTGGATGGTGTTGAGCAACCCGGGGCTGACGCGCCTGATCAGGAGCAGGATAGGCGGCGGCTGGATCAAGAAGCTGGATCGGCTCAAACGGCTTGAATCGTATGCCGGCGACGACGCCTTCCGGCGGGAATGGCAGGCGGTCAAGATCGGCAACAAGCAGGCCCTGGCCGCTCTCATCCTGGAGCGCACCGGCATCTCGGTCAACCCGGACTCGATGTTCGACATCCAGGTGAAAAGAATTCACGAGTACAAGCGGCAACACCTCAACGTTTTACACGTCGTCACCCTCTACAACCGCCTTCGGCGAAATCCCGGCCTGGACATGCTGCCCCGCACCGTCATCTTCGGGGGGAAAGCCGCCCCATCCTATTACATGGCCAAATTGATCATCAAGCTGATCAATTCCGTCGCCGACGTCGTGAACCACGATCCGGCCGTGCGGAACCGGCTCAAAGTGGTCTTCTTTCCCGATTTCAACGTAAAGAGCGCCCAGAAGATCTATCCCGCGGCCGACCTCTCCGAACAGATCTCCACGGCGGGCAAGGAGGCGTCGGGAACCGGGAATATGAAATTCTCCATGAACGGGGCGCTCACGATTGGAACGCTTGACGGAGCCAACGTGGAAATCCGGGAGGAAGTGGGAGCGGGCAACTTCTTCCTTTTCGGCCTGACGGCAGAAGAAGTTGCCCGGGCGAAATCGACCGGTTACGACCCCCGTTCGATCTACCTGTCCAACCCCGATCTGCGGGAAGCGATCGATCTCATCGGTTCCGGGGTCTTTTCGCGCGGCGATCCCGACCTTTTCAAGCCTCTGGTGGATTCTCTGCTTTACCAGGATGAGTACATGCTGCTCGCCGACTATCCGTCCTATGTGGACTGCCAGGACAGGGTGAGCGAGGCATATCGCGATCGGGACCGCTGGACCCGAATGGCCATCCTCAATGTGGCGCGCATGGGCAAGTTCTCCTCCGACCGGGCCATTCGCGAGTATTGCAAGGAGATCTGGAGAATCAGCCCGAACACGGTGGAAATGGAAGAGTTCGGCGACCTCGTGAGATGATCCCGGTGGACGAGGCCAAAGGGTTGCGGGACCGGTTGAAGCGTCAGCGGCCTGCATTGGATCGGGCCGGAACGATCCCACGGGAGGACGAATGATGCCGAAACAGTACGCGACCAGGCCCGGGTCTCGATATCCCGGTGGAGCCACGGTCGATTCGGGAGGGGTCAATTTCGCGGTCTTCAGTCGGAACGCAACCGCGATGGAACTGCTGCTCTACGAATCCGCGGAATGCCCGGAGCCTTTCCAGGTGATACGGCTCGACCCCGAAACCAACAGGACCTTTTTTTCCTGGCACGTTTATGTGGAAGGACTGACCGCAGGCGTGCACTACACCTGGCGCGTGGACGGTCCCGACGATACGAAACGAACCGGAAGACGCTTCGACCGGACCCGGGAACTGCTGGACCCCTGGGCGGCGGCGGTCACGGACCGGCTCTGGAACCGCAACCGGGCCTGTCTCAACGGCGGCGGCGCTCCATCCATGCGCGCTGTGGTCGTGTCCGGCGACTACGACTGGGAAGGGGACCGACCGCTGGAGTCCCCATCCGAGTCCACCATCATCTATGAATTGCACGTCGGGGGCTTCACGCGGCATCCATCATCCAAAGTCGCCCATCCCGGCACCTTTCGGGGCCTGATCGAAAAAATCCCCTATTTGAAGGACCTGGGCATCACTCACGTGGAATTGATGCCGGTCATGGCCTTTGACGAACAGGATCTTCCCGAGTCGGTCGCCGCCCTGGGACTGAAAAATTACTGGGGCTACAGCACGCACAGTTTTTACGGCCCCCACCCGGGGTACTGCGTCACCCCCGAGGCGGGGACTCACGCTCATGAATTCCGCGACATGGTCAAGGCGCTTCACCGCGCGGGCATCGGCGTGATCCTCGACGTGGTGTTCAACCACACCGCCGAAGGCGGGGCCCGCGGGCCCGTCATCAATTTCAAGGGCTTCGTCAACGAGCTGTTCTATCACCTCGAACCCAACGACCGGAGCGTCTATCGCGACTATACGGGCTGCGGCAACACGGTCAACTGCAACCACCCCCTGCCGGCAAGATTCATCATTCGTTGTCTCGAGAGCTGGGTCCGGGAAATGCACGTGGACGGTTTCCGCTTCGACCTCGCCAGCGTCATGGCCCGCGGTGAAGACGGCAACCCGATGCGGCACCCGCCGGTGCTCTGGAATATCGAATTCTCGGACGTTCTCCTGAACACCCGGATCATTGCCGAGGCGTGGGACGCCGCGGGCCTCTACCAGGTGGGAACATTTCCCGGCCTGCGCTGGGCGGAATGGAACGGAAGATACCGGGACGTCATGCGCCGTTTCGTCCGCGGCGAACCCGGGCTGGCGGGACAGGCGGCAACCAATCTGAGCGGCAGCAGCGATCTCTACCAGCCGCTGGACCGTCTTCCGACGAACAGCATCAATTACATCACGTGCCACGACGGCTTCACATTGAACGACCTCGTCAGTTTCAACGACAAACTCAATGACGCCAACGGCGAAAACAACCGGGACGGGAGCAACGACAACCTGAGCTGGAACTGCGGGGTGGAGGGAGACACCGACGACCCCCAAGTCCTGGCGTTGCGGCGCCGGCAGGTGAAGAATTACATGGCGATCCTGCTGCTGAGCCAAGGAGTTCCCATGATCCTGGCGGGCGATGAGGTGCTGAGGACCCAGCGCGGGAACAACAACTGCTACTGCCAGGACAACGAGTTGGGTTGGTTCGATTGGACTCTCATGGAGAAAAACCGGGACGTGCTCCGGTTTGTCCGGGAAATGATCGCATTCCGAAAGCGTCATCCATGCCTCATGCGAACCCGCTTCCTGACGGGCCGAAAGCAGCCGGGAAGGTCTCTCCCCGACGTGAGCTGGCACGGCATCAGGCTGAACGAGCCGCCCTGGAGCGATCCGGACGCCCGAACGCTTGCCTGCACCCTATCCGCCACGGAAGATCATGAAGAAGACTTGCACGTGATCCTCAACATGGCTTCGGACCCCGTTTCGCTTGACCTGCCGGAGATTGCGGGCCTGAGCTGGCACCGTGCGGTGGATACGTGGCTGCCAGGCCCGGAAGATATTCTCACGGTTCCCGATCAACTGCCTGTCCGGGACCATCGCATTCTGGCCCGCGCACACTGCGTGATGGTATTCGAAGGCAGACCGGGGAGGAGTTGAGGACGGCTTTTCCGAACCGCAACGACGGGGAATGCCCGAGGAGGTCGAACACCCCGAATCCGGGCAGGTCGGGATCCCTCGCGGAGCGCCCGGTTCAAGCATCACCTGACGAGCGCCGAGTCTGCGGGCACCCTGTCTTGTTTTTCATCCACGGGACGGACGGGCACAATTGTCCCCCGCAACCGATTCACGGAGCTATTTTGTTTTTGTTCGCCCTTTCGTTTACGGTTCGGTCTCCATCGGAAGCTTTACCGATTGAAGAATCTTCTTCATAATGTGTGGAAAGCGCGACGGTTGAACCGGTGGTGGCCGTCCCGATCCATCTTGCTCCAAACCGTTCCGGAACAGTTGTCGGGAACCGAGCATGCGAGAAAAACACAAGATCCTCATCGTTGACGACGAAACCCCTTTTCGTTCGGCGTTGCGTCGCCTGCTGGAAAAAAACCACATCGTCATGGAAGCCGAAACGGGTGTGAAGGGACTCGAGATTTCCGAGCGGGAGGAGCCCGATCTGATCCTTCTCGATATCGGTCTGCCCGACATGAGCGGACTGGAGCTTCTGCCCCGGTTCAAGGAACAGCGGCCTTCCCCCACCGTGGTGATGATCACCGCCTACGAGCGCGTCAAGGATGTGGTGATGGCGATCAAGCGCGGCGCCTTCGACTACCTCGTGAAACCCGTCGACATCGACGAGTTCGAATTGACCATCCAGAACGCCCTGGAACACGCGGGGCTGAAAAACGAGGTGGACCGGCTGCGCCAGCAGGTGCAGAAGCTGCACGGCGTCGATCGCCTGGTGGGCAAGGATCCGAAGTTCCTGGATGCCCAGATGCTCGCCATAAAGAGCGCCCAGAGCCGGGATGCCGGGGTCTTGATTCAGGGGGCGAGCGGCGTGGGAAAGGAGCTGTTCGCCAAGCTGATCCACACGCGGAGCCCAAGGGCTGCGTATCCCTTCGTGGCATTGAATTGCGCCGCCTTCAGCACCGAAATCATCGAAAGCGAGCTTTTCGGATACGAACGAGGCGCATTCACGGGGGCCAAGGCCGAAGGCAAGGAAGGGCTGCTGCAGGTTGCCGACGGCGGGACGCTTTTCCTCGACGAAGTGGTGGACCTGCACCCGGAGATCCAGGCCAAGCTTCTGCGCGTCATGGAGGAAAAGGAGTTCTACCCGGTCGGAGGCACACGCAAGAAAAAAGTGGACATCCGCATCGTGTCTGCCTGCAACCAGGATCTGTGGCAGCTCACGGAACAGGGACGATTCCGCAAGGATCTCTATTTTCGCCTGGCAACCATCCGCATCGACCTCCCGTCTCTGCGGGAACGGCCCGACGACATCCTTCCACTGGCCCTGTTTTTCATCGAGGAATTCAACGACAAGTACGGCAAACGCTTCCGGGGCCTCAGCCCAAGGGCCGAACAGCTCCTTACGGACCATTCCTGGCCGGGAAACGTGCGGGAGCTGCGCAATACCATCGAGCGGGTCGTTCTGCTGGAAAACGATGAAAACGTCCTCGGGCGCCACCTGCACTTCCTCTCGCCTCCAGGGAAGGGCGAGCCGGAACTTTCGGGGGAACGGTTTGCCGTCGGGCTGCCGCAGGAGGGAATCGGGCTTGAAGAGATGGAAAAGGAAATCATTCTGAAGGCTTATGACAAGTGCGGAAAGAACAAGTCGAAGACCGCCCGGTTTCTTCGGTTGCCTCGGCACGTTCTTCTCTACCGGCTCAAGAAGTACGGAATTGAGGATTGAAGAATATCCTCCAACCATTGCCTGAACTGCATAATATTGTCCAGCTTGAACATAACGAATTGATATTGCTGGATTCGTGTCAATATTGTCAACAATCAACCCTGTTCCATCCTGCCGATTCGGAGAATATTCTCCAATTCCGATTTCTCTCAAATTGGACCAGTCCCGCGGCCGAATGAGGCGCTGTCGGGGCTTTCAGCTTTTGAACGTTCTTGGCACGGCTCTTGCTTGCAACGTATCAAGGAGGCGTGACGTGGATGTTGAAAAGATCGTTCTGCTTGTTGAAGATGACGCCCCATTAAAACGTTCTTTGGAAAAATTTTTGGAACGGGCTGGGTATGCCTGCCACAGTTGCTCAACTGCACGTGAAGCGTTGGCGCTCGTCGAGGGGAATCATTATCCGATTGCGATTGTTGAATATCATCTTCCTGATGCGAATGGTGCGGGATTGTTGGAAAAGTTGAAGCTGGTAAGACCTGGATTGGCTGCGATCGTGCTTTCCGAGTATGATTTTCAGGCGGTTGTGAATGATCTGGTTCGAGTGAATGTTGGATTTTTTCTCAAGAAACCCTTTGATGTTGTCGATTTGGAAGCTGCACTTTCACATGCGGAATCACAATCCGGTGGAATAGAAAATGAACCGGGATGGAAGTCGGAATTCAAAGTTGAGGGCGTGCCCGCCTCCCTTTTCAAGTAGGGAACTCTCAGTGACGAATGCTCGCAGCTCAAGTTGAAATCGCGTTGATACGAGGAACTGGTGCGAATCGGGTGGAAGCTGGGTATGGACTGAATTGAATGCGGAAAAGGTTTTCCGGTTGCTGCTGAATCTGACGTTCGAGTGCTTTTATCTCACTTCATGTGGAACTCAAGCGATCGTTGGATGGATGAAATCAAGCTCCTGATCGAGTTGTTGCTCCCGCTCCCGCTGGTGGTGGAAATTCTTACTCCTCATGGAACCTGTTAGCTGAGAGCCCCCTTGGTTTGACAAAAGGCCACAGTGAGAAATCACTGTGGCCTTTTGTTGTTTACCGGAGTATGATGTTGTGGTTCATGAGGCACGAACGGAGGCTTTGGAAGATTATGTGCAACGGTCCGAGACGGATTCAAGGACCCCGAAACGGGAAACAGGAGACCAGGAGATGGAAGTGCAAAAGCCCGAACTGCTGGAAAAGTTGGAGGAAAAAAAGATAAGCGTCGCGAAAGCGGCGGAGGCGATCGGCTTTGATCCCAGACTGTTGGGACTCTACCTTGTGAATGACACCTACCCGGTGCCCAAGAGGATCCTCGAGAAGTTGGCCACAGTGGTCCAGAATTGATCGAAAATCGTTTTCAGCACGTCTTCTTTCGAGCCGGTTTCTTTCGAACCGGCTTTCCCTTTGCTCTCACCCGCGATGCTCATTTTCCCTGCGCCCGCCTCGGGAAAGCCCAAAGCGGCGTTCTTCCATTCATATAGATATTTTAATTGGACAGCATTGGTGCAAATTATGTCACAATGTTCCAAGCTTATGATTTGTTTCACATCTTTACATTCAAAAAATGTTCCCTCCACTGCACATTTATACTTGCAAAAGCACTGTGTTGCATATATGAAAGGAGCCATCGGCGTCGGTTGCGAAGTGGGGCCGGCCCCGGTCATCCGCGGGGTTGCGGGTTCAACCCGGCGGATCGAGCAATCTGAATTCCGGACTGAGCGAGTGGCCCGCTCCCCGTTCTTTGATCGAAAGACCACCCCCCCCTGCAATGTTCATGTTCTTTCCAGATTGAAGTCTCCTCTGAAAGGCAGTGCTGCATCGAGAATTCGGCGATGCTCATGGTGGTTTTGTATCGGATGATCCTCATTGAGTATGAGGGTTCTCATGCGAGGTGCAAAGCATGAGAATTGAAGGTTCCCATCGCGAAACACCGTTCTTTAGGGGCGGCAAGGCAATGGCGCACCCTATCGAAATTGCGCCTTGAAGGCGCATTGACCGGTCGGAAAGACTCCTTTCGGATGGGCGCTTGGCAGGCACCAGAAACACCATAATGTGGAGGAGGTTTTCTTATGAAGCACCAAGAAGGCTTCGAGGAACGGTTGGAAGAAAAAGGAGTTTCACGACGAGATTTCATGAAATTCTGCACATTCCTGTCGGTAACAATGGGACTTTCTTCGTCGTTCGTGCCCAAGATCGCTGAAGCGCTTGCTTCGCCTCAACGGCCGCCAGTCGTCTGGCTCGCTTTCGCGGAGTGTACCGGGTGCGCCGAGTCTCTGCTCAGAACAACCTACCCCTGGATCGACACCTTGGTCCTGGACATCATCTCCCTGGACTACCATGAAACCATCATGGCCCCGTCGGGTGAAGCGGCCGAAAAGTCGCTTCATGACACGGTCGCCAAGTATCCCGGAAAGTTCATCTGCGTGGTCGACGGCGCCATCCCCACGGCCGAGGACGGCAAGTACGGCATGCTTGGGGGGCGCACTTTTCTCGAAATTGCCAAAGAGGTCTGCCCCAAGGCTTTGGCCACGATCTGCATCGGGACTTGCGCTTCCTACGGCGGTCTTCCCGCTGCCGCTCCCAATCCGACGGGAGCCAAGTCCGTAAAGGACGCCATCGGCATCAACACCGTCAATATTCCCGGCTGTCCGCCGAATCCCATCAATTTCATCGGGACGGTCGTGAACTATCTCCTGTTCGGTAAGCTTCCCGCCGTGGATGACAAGGGAAGACCGTTGTTCGCCTACGGTCAGACCATCCACGACCAGTGTCCGCGTCGAGGTCACTTCGAGGCCGGTGAATTCGTGACCTCCTTCGAATCGCCTGAGGCCAAGATGGGGTACTGCCTCTACCAGTTGGGCTGCAAGGGACCCGAAACGTACAACAACTGCCCGCTCGTGAAGTTCAACATGGGCACGAGCTGGCCGGTACAGGCGGGGCATCCTTGCATCGGGTGCAGCGAGCCCAACTTCTGGGACAAGATGTCGCCTTTCTACAAGGCGCTGTAGCGGCATCTCCCGGTGATTTGACGATGTTCGGCACGTGGTGCTGTGAAAACTTATCGATGAGTCAAGGAGAACCATCATGGGACAGCGAGTAGTCATCGACCCGATCACCCGTATCGAGGGTCATCTGCGTATAGAAGTGGAAGTGACCAACGGCAAGGTGTCCAACGCCTGGAGCAGCTCGACGCTCTTCCGCGGCCTCGAGATCATGCTCCAGGGGCGCGATCCCCGCGACGCCTACCTGTTCACCCAGAGAGCCTGCGGCGTGTGCACTTACGTTCACGGCCTGGCATCGGTCCGCGCGGTGGACGATGCGGCCAAGATCACGGTGCCCGAGAATGCACGATTGATCCGCAACCTGCTCCTCGGCGCCCAGTTCCTTCATGACCACATTGTGCACTTTTATCACCTGCACGCCCTCGACTGGGTGGATGTGGTCAGCGCGCTCAAGGCCGATCCCAAGAAGACGGCGGATTTGGCCGCAAAGGTCTCGCCCGCCCCGGGCAGCGGCATCAGTGATTTCAAGGAAACTCAGGGCCGCGTGAAAAAACTGGTCGAAAGCGGTCAGTTGGGCATTTTCGCCAACGGCTACTGGGGGCATCCGGCATACAAACTGCCCCCCGAGGTCAACCTGCTGGCGGTCGCGCACTACCTGCAAGCCTTGCGGCAGCAGGCCCGGACGGCACGAATGCACGCCATCTTCGGCGGCAAGAACCCGCATGTCCAGAGCCTCGTGGTCGGCGGCGTCACCTGCGCCACCGATCTGACCCCGGATCGACTCGCCGAATTCAAGTACCTCTACAAAGAGACCATGGATTTCGTCAAGCAGTACTACATCCCCGATCTGAAAGCCGTGGCGGGCTTTTACAAAGACTGGGGCAAGATCGGCGGAACCAAGAATTTCCTCGTCTACGGTGAATTCCCGCAGAGCGACAAGGAACCCGACAGCTTCCTCCTCCCGCGCGGCGCCATTTTCAAGCGCAACATCGGCCAGGTGCAGGCGGTCGATATGGCCCAGGTGCAGGAGCACGTCAAGCGCAGCTGGTACGAAGGAGACAAGGCGCTGCATCCTTCCGAGGGTGAAACCAAGCCCAAGTACGAGGCCCTCGACGTCGAAAAGCGTTACAGCTGGATGAAGGCCCCGCGCTACAAGGGCGAACCCATGGAGGTCGGGCCGCTGGCGCGCGTGCTGGTGGCCTACGGCAAGGGCCACGCCCCGACCAAAAAAGCCGTGGACGGCCTGTTGAAAGAGCTGGGCGTTCCCGTGGACGCTCTCTTCTCGACGCTCGGCAGGACTGCGGCCAGAGGTCTGGAAACGGCGATCATCGGCGATTCCATGGAAGGCTGGCTGAACCAGCTGATCGAGAACGTCGGCAAAGGCAATACCAAGATATACCAGGATTACCAGATGCCCGCCGAAGCCATGGGAGCGGGTCTGAACGACGTTCCCCGCGGCGCGCTCGGACACTGGGTCCAGATCAAGGACCAGAAGATCGCCAACTTCCAGCTGGTCGTTCCGTCCACCTGGAACCTCGGCCCGCGTTGCGCGCAAAACAAGCCGGGGCCGGTCGAGGAAGCCCTGATGGGAACCCCGGTGGCCGATCCGAAGCGTCCGGTGGAAATCCTGCGCACCGTTCATTCCTTCGATCCGTGCATCGCGTGCGGCGTCCACGTGATCGATCCGAAGTCCAACGAGGTCTACAAGTTCAGGGTTGTGTAGCCCCGTTTTGACGGAGTGTTGTTACGGGAACCCGGCGGACGCGCCGGGTTCCTGTTTTTTTGCGCAACCCGGCGCAAAAGGCTGTATCCCATGAGTGAAAAGCGGATTTTGGTCCTGGGGGTGGGCAACGTTCTTCTCAAGGATGAGGGTATTGGAGTCAGGGTCATCGAGACGCTTGGCTCCGAATACGCTTTTTCGTCCAACGTCGAACTGATGGACGGCGGCACCCTTGGACTGCGGCTTCTCGACCCCATATGCGACGCGGACTTTCTGATCGTTGTGGATGCGGTCCTGAACGGAGAGAGTCCCGGCACGCTTTACCGCCTCCCGGTAAGCGAAATCGAAAAGCGAGTCACGTTCAAGAATTCGCTCCACCAGCTGGATCTTGTCGAGACTCTGGCCTACGCGGAAATCCTGGACAGACGGCCGGAAGCCGTCATCATCGGGGTCGAACCGGAGGACATTTCGCCCTGGGGGCTGGAGATGACGGATGTGGTGAAGGCCGCGTTCCGGCAGATTTGTTCGAAGGTGCTCGAGGAAATCGAAGGGGCGGGGGGATCCTTTCGAAGAATCAATCCGGATGACTTGTCTTCCGTGAAATGATACAGTGATTGCGCTTCCCGGAGGTCCGGCGTTTCGTTTCGACCGCAGGGCAACGCGTCACCGGCGGGGGGAACGCGCTCCCGTTGAACGAACGCCTCACCGGATTTGTCGAACGCAATGAGGAAAACCGCCGTCGCATCCGCCGCCCGCGCGGTCGTGCGACTCATTACAGTAAGGAGCCGTTGCATGTGCCTGGCCATTCCAGCGGAAGTCTTGGAGATCGAGGACGAAATGGCGACCGTGCGAGTGGGAGATGCGATTCGCAGGACTTCCCTGATGCTGCTGCCGGAGAAACCGAAGCTGGGAGATTACGTCATCATTCATGCGGGGTTTGCCCTGCATACCGTCGATCCGCAGGAAGCCCTGGAATCCCTGCGCATCCTTCGCGAGATGGCCGCGCTGGCCGGTGACGATCCGCCCGAGGGGTAGACTCAGCCAGCGAACCGCGCACCCCGGGGAGAACCGGGAACGGCACTTACCCGTGGGGTCGTGACCGATTCGCCGTCCGCCGCGCCGATGCGAGCGGCCCGTCGCTTTGGAGGCTCCAGCTGCCGTTCCGTTCTCACGCCTGCGTCCCCGGGAACATCGGGGGCTTTTCAAAACAGCCGACTGGATACAGGGTCACTCACCGGTGCCAGGCAGGTCAGCCATGAAGAAGATCATCATTTCCGTTCTCGGGCACGACAGACCGGGCATCATTGCCGCCGTCTCGAAGATACTCCTCGAACACGAGTGCAATATCGAAGACGTCAGCCAGACGATTCTCCAGACGGAGTTCGCCGGGATCTTCATCGCCTCGGTTCCCGGGCGCGCCTCCGAACAGTCGCTGTCGGCAGCCTTGCGCGGGAAGCTCGAACCGATGGGGTTGTCGGTGCTCCTCAAGCGCATGTGGGAAACCGAGGTGTGGGCGGCCCCGCCGAGCGAGCCCTTCGTCATCACCACCGTCGGCCCGGACCGGCTCGGGTTGGTGGCCGGCGTGACCGAGCTGTTGGCCGGATACGGAGTGAACATCACCAACCTCAAGGCGTTGTTCCGGGGCGGCAGCGATCCCACGCGAAACATCATGATCTATGAAGTGGATATTCCGCTGGGAATCGATCAACACGCCTTCCGCGCGGCGCTCCAGGAGCGCTGCCGGGAACTTGACCTCGATGTGAGCCTCCAGCACCGGGACGTGTTCGAGGCGATTCACCGCGTATAGGTGCGGGCCATGCTGAGCGATCGCGAAGTTCTTTCGACCCTTGAGATGCTGAAAAACGAACACCTGGACGTCAGGACCGTCACCCTGGGCGTCAGCCTTTTCGACTGCGCCGGCCACGATCCGGAGAAGTTCAAGGAGAACGTCCAGCGTAAGATTTTCCGCTTGGCCGGAAACCTGGTGAAAGTCTGCGATGAAATAGGGATCCGGTACGGGATCCCGGTGGTGAACAAGCGCGTTGCGGTCAGTCCGATCGCCGTCGCGGCCTGTTCCTTTTCGCGCCCGCAGATGGTGGAAGTGGCTCGCAAGCTGGACGAAACCGCCGCGGACATCGGCATCGACTTCATCGGAGGGTTCGGAGCGCTGGTGGAAAAGGGCTTCACGGAAGGGGACCGCGCGCTCATCGCGGCGATTCCCGAAGCGTTGGCGTCGACACGGAGGGTCTGCTCCTCGGTGAACGTGGCGTCCACTCGCGCCGGCATCAACATGGATGCAGTCTACCTCATGGGAAAGACCATCAAGGATGCGGCGGAGCTGACCCGCGAGGCCGACGGCATCGCCTGTGCCAAGTTGTGCGTTTTCGCGAACATCCCCGAGGACGTTCCCTTCATGGCCGGCGCCTACCTGGGAGTGGGGGAGCCCGATTCGGTCATCAACGTGGGCGTGAGCGGCCCGGGAGTCGTGAAAAAGGCCATCGACCGGGCTAGGGCCGCCAATCCTCACCTCGACCTCGGGGCATTGTCCGACATCATCAAGCGGACATCCTTCAAGGTGACCCGCGTGGGCGAGCTCATCGGCCGCCAGGTGGCCGAAAAGCTCGGAGTGCCTTTCGGCGTGGTCGACCTGTCGCTTGCCCCCACGCCCAACGTGGGCGACAGCGTGGGGGAAATCTTCCAGAGCCTCGGGCTGCAGAGTATCGGGGTTCCGGGCACCACAGCCGCCCTGGCACTCCTCAACGACGCCGTCAAGAAAGGCGGGGCCTTCGCCAGCTCTTACGTGGGCGGATTGAGCGGGGCTTTCATTCCCGTGAGTGAGGACCTGAACATAGCCGCGGCCGCATCCCGGGGTTATCTCAGCATGGAAAAGCTCGAGGCGATGACCAGCGTCTGTTCCGTCGGACTCGACATGGTGGCGCTCGCCGGCGATACGTCGGCTGAAACGCTCTCCGGAATCATTGCGGACGAAATGGCCATCGGCGTCATCAACAAGAAAACCACCGCCGCTCGCCTCATCCCGGTTCCCGGGAAGAAGGCCGGTGAAAAGGCCTCCTTCGGGGGACTCCTGGGTGAAGCCGTCATTATCGCGGTTTCCAGCAATTTCGGTTCCCGGGAATTCATCTCTCTGGGGGGAAGAATCCCTGCCCCGATCCAGAGCCTCATCAACTGACGGCGTGCCGAACGGGGGATTCACTCGACAAGTGCGTCTTCCCGCAGCGATTCGCGTGCGGGATAGCGCACTGAGAGATCGGTAGACGGGGATATTTGTTTCACCGAGGCACTCCCCTTTTTCCGCCCTCCATTCCCGCGTGCCAGCGGTTTTCACTACAGCCGATCGGCCCCGCAATCGATCTATAGACTGGAAGGGGCGCTCCCGCCGTTTCACGCACCCGGGACGGTTCTCTCCCTGGAACGGGACACTTCCCCGGACCTGAACCGACGACGAACCGCGAGAATACCGCCGTGAACCTGCTTCTTATCACGATCTTCTTCGGCGGCCTGTTTGCCGCGATATTCCACCTGTGGCATCGTGTGCGCCGGGTGGAAGCGGACCTGGCGCAGCTGAAACGCGACATCGGAGGGCGTCCCGCGCCCGCGGCACAGGACGTTTCCCGGCCCCCGGAACCGGAACCTCTCCCCGAGCTGGAAATCGAGCCCTTCCCGGATGAAGCGCCTGAGGACATCGCCTCGGCGGCAGCCCGCGGCCCGGTTCCGGCCGAACCCGTTACGCCCCCCACCCTGGATCGGGTCCCGGTTCGAGAAAAGGCGCCGCCGCCCGGGGTGGCCCTGTTGGAAGCCCCCTGGCTCAAGGCGGTCAGGGAATTCTTCGCCGGAGGGAGCCTCCTGGTCAAGGTCGGAGTGCTCGTCCTGTTCCTGGGGGTGGCCTTCCTGCTCAAGTACGCCGCGGAGCGGAATCTGCTCCCCATCGAGCTGCGTCTGAGCGGGGCGGCCCTGGGCGGGCTTGTGATGCTGGTGACGGGCTGGCGGCTGCGAGGGAGGCGCTCCGGATACGCCCTGGTCCTCCAGGGCGGCGGAATCGGCGTCCTCTATCTCACCATCTTCGCGGCCCTTCGGCTCTACAGCCTGCTTCACCCCGCCTTCGCGTTCGGTCTGCTCGTGCTGCTCGCCGGTTTTTCGGGCGTCATGGCGGTCCTGCAGGATTCCCGTTCCCTGGCCGTCCTTGCATCGGCCGGCGGTTTTCTCGCGCCCGTGCTCACCTCCACCGGCCACGGCAGTCACGTGGCCCTGTTCAGTTACTATGCCCTGCTGAACGCGGCGATTCTCGGAATTGCATGGTTCAAAACGTGGCGGCTCCTGAACCTGGTCGGATTCGCTTTCACTTTCGGGGTGATCGGAAGCTGGGAGGTCTTGCGGTATCGTTCGGCGGACTTTGCCACCGCGGAGCCGTTCCTGATTCTTTTCTTCCTGTTCTACGTGATAGCGGCGATCCTGTTCGGTTTCCGCGAAGCGGCATCGAAACCCGGCCGTTATCTCGACGGGACGATCGTTTTCGGGACTCCGCTGCTCGCCTTCACCCTGCAATGTAGACTGGTGCAGCCCTATGAGCTGGGGGCGGCGCTCAGCGCCGTCGCGCTCGCGATCTTCTACCTGCTCGCGGCCTGGCGATTGTTCGCCGGGCGCCCCGAACTCAGGCTGCTGAGCGAGGCTTTTCTGGCCATAGGCGTGGCCTTCGGAACATTGGCGATCCCCCTTGCCCTCGACCCCCGCTGGACCGCGGCTCTCTGGGCGATGGAAGGCGCGGGGCTGCTCTGGATCGGGGTAAGGCAGGAGAGGACCCTCGCCCGACTTGCCGGCATCCTGCTGCAGACGGGGGCGGGGCTCGCTTTTTTTGCCGGCACCGGCCATTCCTTCCGCACCCGCTTTGTCTTCCTCAACGCCGGCTACCTGGGAAGCGTCCTCATCAGCCTGGCTGCCTTGTTTTCAGCCCTTCAACTGTACCGGAAGAAGGAATCGGTCAGACCTTTCGAACGCATCCTCGGGGAGCTTCTGGGCACCTGGGGGTTGCTCTGGTGGTTTGGAGGGGGAGTGTTCGAAGTCCTCGACCGTTTCCCATCCAGGTACGAACTGGGAGCCCTGCTCGTCTTCCTCACCGGATCGAGCCTCGCCTTCGATTTCGCCCGGTTGCGGCTCCGCTGGCCCTTCCTGGATTATCCGGCCATGAGTTGCGTGCCGTTGATGGCCCTATCGCTCATCTACAGCCTCATCTACCGGCATCCGCTCGCCGCCGGCGGTGTCCTGGGGTGGCCGGTGGCGTTCGCCGTATCGTACCGGATCCTGTACACGCACGAGGATGCGAAGCCACGGAAGCTCGCTCTGGCTCACGCGGCCACATTGTGGCTCCTGGTCTATATCTGTGCCCGGGAAGCAAGCTGGCAGGCGATCCACCGGCTGCAGGCCGCCGCCGGCTGGTCCGATGTCATCCCGGAAGTGGTCGCCGCCGCGATGCTGCTCTTTCTTTCGAAAGCGGGCGAACGCATCCGCTGGCCCATCGGCAGGCACTATTCGACCTACCTGTTCCTCGGCGCGGCTCCCATCGCCCTGTTCGTCTGGCTCTGGATCGCCGGCGCAACCCTTTACAGTACGGGCGATCCGCATCCGCTGCCTTACATCCCCCTGCTGAATCCCCTGGACATCACGGCCTGTTTCGGGCTGGGCACCCTCGTTTTCTGGTACCTGGCCATGCGGGCCCGCGAAATACCCGTCGCATCGATCGACCTCAACAGCATGGCTCCCCTGATCAAGACCGTTTTTGCGGCCACGGTCTTTGTCTGGCTGAACGGGATCCTGGCGCGGACCATCCACTTCTGGGGCGGAGTTCCCTTCAGGGCCGCGGCACTGGTGGAATCGGTCGTCTTCCAGACGGCCCTGTCCATTTTCTGGAGCGCCACCGCGTTCTGCATCATGTTTTTTTCCACGCGGCGCGGATTGCGCGTACACTGGTTCATCGGCGGAGGGCTGATGGCGGTGGTGGTCCTGAAGCTCTTTCTCGTGGATCTCTCCAAGATCGGGACCGTGGAGCGGATCATATCCTTTGTGGGGGTGGGTGTCCTGCTGCTCGTGCTGGGCTACTTTTCGCCGGTTCCCCCGGCCAAAGGCAAGGAGGTGTAAAACGACGTGAAAATGTTCGTTGCGGTCATTTTCATCGTCTGGGTTGCCGCGGTTTCGTGCGTGTGCGCCGCCGATCCCCCGGTGCCCGAGGATTTCGCCCACGGTTTGCCCGTGCAGATCCCCGGGGACGGGGCGATCTACGAAATCACCGTGCCGCTGGAATTCTATCGCGGCGTGACGCGAAGCGACTTCTCCGACGTCTGCATGTTCAACGGCCGCAGGGAGGTGGTGCCTTTCGCCCTGCGCAGGCCCCTGGCGCCTCGTCCCGCGGATTCGACCGCGCCGGGATTGCCGCTCTTTCCCGTTTTCGGCCTGCGGGACCGCGCTCTCGATGGGCTTTCTCTCCGGATCCGCAGGAACAACGAAGGCGCCATTATAGACATGAACGCAGGAGAGGAGGCTTCCTCCGAGCGCAGGATCGTCGCCTGCCTGGTCGATGCCGGCACTCTGAAACGGCCTGTGGAGGCGCTGCTGGTCGAATGGCAGACGGAATCGGAAGGGTTCGTCGGGAAAATCCTGGTGGAAGGAAGCGACGATCTCGAACACTGGTCGGTCCTCGCGGGCAACGCCGTCATCGCCAGCCTGAGATACGGGGGCAGTACCCTCGAGCAGCGCAGAATCGCGCTCCGGCCGACACGAGCCAAGTACCTTCGGCTATCCTGGCCGGGCAGCCGGGAAGAAGTGAAGTTCACGGAAGTCCGGGCGCAACTGTTGCCCGAATCGGCGGAACCGCCCCGGGAGTGGGTGACGCTGGAACCGTCCGTCGCGAAGGAGGCTTCCGGCGATTATTTTTTCGATTTCGGGGGGTACCTGCCCGCCGACCGTATCCGGGTCAAACTGCCCCAGAAGAACACGCTGACGGCGGCCGCGTTCTTTTCGCGGACCGCTGAAAACGCGCCTTGGAAGCCGCGGCAGTCCGGGGCCGTCTACAGCCTGCGCATCGAGGGAACGGATTTCGACAACCCCGACCTGGTGGTCTCACCGGACCGGGAACGGTTCTGGCTGATGCGTATCGACCGGAGCGGCGGGGGCATCGGGCAGGGAATTCCCCGGCTGGAGCTGGGATGGGTTCCTCAGAGGCTGGTGTTCATCGCGCGTGGAGACGGGCCGTTCACCTTGGCCTTCGGAAGCGGCCGGGTGAGCGACGCCGGTTTTCAGGCCGCAGAGCTGGTCGGGAGAATCTCCGGCCAAAACCGGGAAACGCTGTCGATCAAACCCGCCACCGCCGGACCATGCATCACCCTGGGCGGTCCCGAGGTCCTGAAGCCGCGCCCGGTCCATCCCTGGAAGCAGTGGATCCTCTGGACCGTGCTGGTGCTCGGGGTGATCCTCGTCACCTGGATGGCCCTGTCCTTGTATCGGCAGATGAACCCCCGAGAATCCGGTGACGGGTAGTTTGGTATCTTCATGCCAAGCGGAGCCGCATCGAGCCCCGGGCCGTCCTTACTTCTTGCCGCCCTTGGTTCTCGCCTTCTGCTTTTGCTGGCCCACCCGCACCTTCTGATCGGGCTGCTGCGCTTCAAGCTTCACGTGACTGGCGGAAGGGCACTTTCCGATTCTCCACTTCGCCGCCGGCGATGCCCATATGCGGCACTTGCCCTCATCGATGTTGTCGCATCCCTCGCATTCCTTGACGATCGGCTTGCGTTCCACGTCCTTCATGAGCTGCTCTCTCCTCCGTGAAATGACATTTCGCCTGCCCCGGATAACAATTCCTTAAGTTCGGTGAGATTATATGCATAAGGAACAAAGATAAAGCCGAAACGTTCCCGGGTCGAAAAAAAATCGGCTGCATGTTTTTGCCTCCTGACGGGCGGCGCTGCCCGGCCGGTAGCCGGTTGTTCGCAGAACTTCCCGCACCGCTGCCCTTTGTGATCGACCGCGGGGAAAGAGAGCCTTCGGCATCGCCCGAGCGGCGCCGCCGGATTGAGCGTCCAGCCGTGATGGAGTGGATTTGAACGGCATCGCTCGGAGCTGCCGGGTCAATGGAGGGGACGGGAGCGGCGTGGCGGCATCGGCCGGCCGTCCCGCATCGAGAATTGCCGGCCTTCCTCCATTGGCGCGCCGGGAACTTCGGATTGCTTTCGGGCGATGCATATGATAAGGGAAACAGGTTCCAGCGTCGGGGCGTAGCGCAGACTGGTCAGCGCACCTGCCTTGGGAGCAGGGGGTCGGAGGTTCAAATCCTCTCGCCCCGACTCGGTTCAGCAAACATCACCCAATCCATGCGGCAGCTTCCTGCTGCTGATTTTGTTAGAAATTCGCTATACGGTCCCCGATTCTGACCCGGCTGCTCATTGAGTGGCTCGGCGTGTGGTTTGATTCCTCTCAGCCCATCGGGCAGAACCGCCACCCGAAGTACCCCCTTCAGTTCCGCCATCGCCATCTTTGCGGCTTCCGGTATCGGATGAGGGACAGGCTTGCGTCGACACTTCTTCCGGGCAGGCTCCGCACGCAACCGCACAATACCATCCCAATTCTTTTATTATATCAAAATTGACATAATAAAAATGAAAGAGTACGCTGGCCAAAGGGTTTGGTTGACTCCGGTTCGCTGTTCACGTGCAAAAGGGAGGTAATCTGCGAATGGAATTCAAGTCGGTGATCACTACGTGTCCAATCTGTGCTTGCGGCTGCGGGATGTGGCTCGAGGTGCTGGACGGACGGATCGTGGGGACGGTGCCTTCGAAAACCAGCCCCACCAACAGAGGAAAGCTCTGCATCAAAGGCTGGAACGTCCATGAGTTCGTACAGCATCCGGATCGGCTCAAGAAGCCGCTCATCCGCAAAGACGGAGTCACCCGGGAGGTCCCCTGGGATGAGGCTCTGGGCTATGCGGCGGGTGAGCTTCGAAGGGTAAGGGACGCATACGGACCGGACAGCATCGCGTTTCTCAGCTCCGCTCGCTGCACCAACGAAGAAAACTACATTTTGCAGAAGTTTGCCCGCACTGCCGTCGGCACCAACAACGTGGATCATTGCGCCCGCCTCTGACACGGCCCCACCGTGGCAGGTCTTGCCCTCGCATTCGGAAGCGGTGCCATGACCAACTCCTTCGATGAGCTGGAAAACGCCGACTGCCTTTTCGTCATCGGTTCCAACACGACCGTCGCTCACCCTATCGTTGCGGGACGACTCTTAAAGGCCAAGGCCAAAGGGAACAGGCTCATCGTTGCCGATCCGAGGAAATCTCATGTGGCCGGGCTGGCGAACATCCACATCCAGCACAAGCTCGGCTCGGATGTGGCTCTTATCAACGGCATGATGCACGTCATTTACAGGAATGGCTGGCACAACCAGGCATTCATTGAAGAACGCACTGAAAACTCCGATGACTTGATCGAGATGATCGAGAAGTATCCGCCCGAACGGGTCGCCGAGATTACCGGCGTGCCCGCCTCGACGATCATCGAAGTAGCGGAATACTATGCCAAATCGGAGGCAAGCTCCATCGTCTACTGCCTGGGCATCACTCAGCACACGACGGCGGTGGACAACGTGAAAAGCCTTGCCAATCTGTCTATGCTGTGCGGTCAGATCGGGCGTCCGTCGACCGGGGTGAACCCCTTGCGGGGGCAGAACAATGTGCAGGGCGCGTGCGACATGGGTGCCCTTCCCAACGTCTATCCCGGCTACCAGGCGGTCACCGTTCCGGAGAACCGGAAGAAATTCGAGACGGCCTGGAAAAGGAAGCTGCCTCCCCAGGCGGGATTGACCATCATGGAAATGCTGCAGGGATGCAGCGACGGCAAGATCAAGGCAATGGTGATCCTGGGAGAGAATCCCGTGATGAGCGATCCGGATTCGAACCACGTGAAGCACGCTCTGGAATCCGTAGAGTTTTTCATGGCCATTGACATCTTCCCTACCCCGACGACTGCGCTCGCTCATATCGTCTTGCCGGCGGCATCCTTTGCCGAGGTGGACGGCACCTTCAGCAATTCCGAGCGGCGCGTGCAGAGAGTGCGCAAGGCGATAGAGCCCATTGCGGGAAAGACGAACTGGCAGATCATCCAGGAGCTTTCCACGCTGCTTGAGTACCCCATGCACTACACGAGTTCGGAAGAGATCTTTAACGAAATGGCCTGCTTGAACCCTTCCTTCGCTGGAATAAGCTACGCCAGGCTCGAAAGGGAGGAGCTTTGCTGGCCATGCCCAACTCCGGATCATCCGGGAACGCCCATCCTGCACATCGGCAAATTCTCGCGAGGGCGTGGGCTCTTTCATGCAATCGAGTACAAGCCGCCCGCGGAAATCCCGGACGAAGAGTATCCTTTCTGGCTGACCACCGGAACGGGCTATGCCCATTACCTCACCGCTACGATGACGAGGCGCTGCAAGCACCTCGACCGTGAAATGCCCGAGCTCATAACGGACCTCAATCCGGAAGACGGCACACGGATGCGAATCGCCAACGGCGAATATATCAGGGTGAGCAGCCGCCGGGGGACTCTCATAACAAGGGTTCAACTCACCCACCGGGTAAAACCGGGGATGGTCTTCATGCCGCTCCACTATGAGGAAGCGGCGGCCAATTTGCTCACCAATCCGGCTCTGGATCCCATCAGCAAGACTCCCGAATACAAGGTGTGTGCCGTCAAGTTGGAGAAAGTCGCCCAGAGTGTGACCGTATAGATCAAAGCGGCACTTTTCGAGGGCTTTGGGGCCGGCTGAGCTCTTTCGCCTCCCAACGGCATGCATGACTGAAGGATGGATTGGGACTGAACAATTCGGGTGGGATCGGCTGATCGATGAAGCCGATCCCACCCGCGGAACAACCTGAAGTGAAAAGGACCCGGAAGGGGTTTCGGAAGGATTGGATCCCATGCCTGTCTACGTCATCCCGGTTGAGCGGGAGGAATTCCCGGGGAGCAAAGATGTTGTTGACCAAAGATCGTTCGGGCCAAAGGGGCGGGTGCCCTTTTGCAGAATTGAGGTGCCGGATGGGGTCAGCCTCAAGGAATTGTCCATTGAATATCATTCACGACCGATGTCGGAACGGGAATTGAATTGGCCCAATTGGATTTGCCAGAAGGGCTACGGAAAGCAGTTGTATCCATAACCCCCATCACTGCAAGGAATCTCTCCGCCTCCGATGGCGATTTCCAGGCACAGCCCCGCACGGTCCACGGCATGCCCCTTTACACCGGTTTCGAACTGTGCGAATAGAACCTGGAGCCGGCGGTGTTCCTGTTTCCTTTCGAAGCCTTGCATGGTCTGACTCTATACTGCCCGGGAAAAGCGGAACAACCGGCAACTCTTCAAAGGGATTCGCTCACTTTGATGGGAGGAAGAAGTCATGTCCGGCAGCACGGGTGTTCCGGGCGTCTCTTTGAATACCCGCATCGGATGGATCGGCACGGGAGTGATGGGGCTTTCCATGTGCGGCCACGTGATGCGAAAGGGTTACGCCACATCGGTGTTCAATCGCACCAGGGACAAGGCGACGCCCCTGGTGGAGAGCGGCGCGGGGTGGGCTGATTCTCCGAGGCAGGTCGCGGAGCAATCGGATGTCGTTTTCACCATGCTCGGTTTTCCGCAAGACGTGCGGGAGGTCTATTTCGGGAGGAACGGAATTCTCCAGGCGGCGCGGCCGGGGATCATACTGGTCGACATGACCACCACGGAACCCTCCCTTGCCAGGGAGATCCACCAGGCGGCCGGGGAGCAGGGAGCTTTCGCCGTGGATGCCCCCGTATCGGGCGGGGACGTGGGCGCGCGCAACGCCGCCCTTTCCATCATGCTTGGAGGGGACCGGGAAGTCGTGGACGCCATCCGGCCCATCCTGGAAGCGATGGGGAAGAACCTCGTTTACCTGGGCCCTGCGGGCTCCGGCCAGCATGCCAAAATGTGCAACCAGATCGTCATCACGGGAACCATGATCGGCGTTTGCGAGAGCCTCATGTACGGATTCAAGGCGGGCCTCGATCTGCCGACGATGCTCAGCTCGATCAAGGATGGAGCGGCCAAATGCTGGACCCTTGACAACCTCGCTCCCCGTATCCTCCGCAGGGATTTTGCTCCCGGTTTTTTCGTCGATCACTTCATCAAGGATATGGGCATCGCGCTCCAGGAAGCCGCCCGAATGGGTTTGTCCCTCCCCGGATTGGCCCTGACCCACCAGCTCTATCTGGCGGTAAAGGCCCAGGGGCACGGCAAATGCGGGACTCAGGCCCTCATTCTTGCCCTCGAACAGATGTGCGGGACCGTGATCGAGGGGAAAAACTGACCGATTTGCGCCGTGCGTCGCTTGCCCCGGCCCGAATTCCCGTTCCGTTTTCAAGGGTCAAACCCGCCTCCGATACAGAACCAGCCGTCGGTTTCATCGTTTCGGGATCGACCTGACCGCCCTTCCGGGGAGCGACATAGATGCTCCGCAGGCTGTGGAAATCCGTTCGCTTGTGCCGCAGGGGGGAGGGGTGCAGCCGTGGGGGTTGCGCGCGATCACCGAAGATGTCCTCTTCGAAACCTCCCGTTCCGAATGCTTGCGTTCGCCGTTTTTCGAGACGTTTTACTTCGCAATCCGGCCTGCGAATGGGACGCCGGAGCCGCCGGAAAGGGGTTCGAGAGGTCCCCCGCGCGGTTTTCCTTCAACGGGCGGCCCGCTCATCCAGGATCCCGCGGATAACCTCGGCAATCTCACGCATTTCGAGCGGCTTCATGGCGAGCGTTCGGATGCCTTCTTCCTTCACCGCCTCTTCGGTGACCCGCTCGGAGAATCCGGTGCACAGAACGATCGGGATACCCGGCCGGATGCGCATCATTTCCCTGGCAAGAGCCACGCCGGTCATGCGGGGCATGGTGTAGTCCGTTATAACCAGGTCGAAGCGATCGGGCTGAGCTCGGAACAATTCCAGGGCTTCGACGCTGTCCGTCACGCCGCACACTTCATAACCCAGATGCTCCAGGACGCTCTTTCCCATTTCGACCAGGACCTCTTCGTCATCGACAAGGAGGATCCGTTCCGCCTTTCCGAGTGGAATCGCTTTCTCCTCCGGAACCTCCTCCCGATGCACAACTTCCACGCTCGGGAAATAAACGTCGAACCGCGTGCCGACCCCCGGTTCGCTCTCGACCGTAACGGCCCCCCCGTAATTTTTCATGATTCCATGGACCGCGGCCAACCCCAGGCCGCTGCCCTTACCCACTTCCTTGGTGGTGAAGTACGGATCGAAGATCCGCTCCCGGATGGCCGGGTCAATTCCGTGCCCCGTATCGCCGACCGTCAATCGAAGGTACTTCCCGTTCCGCAGACCCGCCAGTGAGGCGTTCGACTCTTCATCGATCGTGACTTCCGCCAGGCTCACTTCCAGGACCCCTCCCCGTTCTTCCATGGCGTGAAAGGCGTTGGTGCACAGATTGACCACCACCTGATGGACTTCCGTCGGGTCAACCATGGCACCGCCCGTTTGGGTTTCAATGTTCGAGCGGATTTCAATGGTGGCGGGCAGGGACGCCCTCAACAGCTTCAACGCCTCCTTGACGATCGGCGCAATCTGAGTGCGCGCGCGTTCCTGAGGCTTTCTAAGACGGCTGGTAGCGAGAATTTGCCTCACCAGTTCCTTCGCACGATGACAGGCTGTGAGCACCTGTTCCAGGTAGTGTCCCGCGGGATTGGTCCTGGTAACGTCGGTCAAGGCCATTTCCGTATAGCCTAATATGGCGGCGAGGATGTTGTTGAAATCGTGGGCGATCCCGCCGGCGAGGGTGCCGAGGGCTTCCATTTTCTGGGCCTGACGGAGCTGCGCTTCGAGCTTCTTGGTTTCGGTGATATCGATGATGATGCCCCGGATACCCGACGGCTTTCCGTCATCCAGCTTTGCCGACGAGTGTAGGATGACGGGAAAGGTGCTTCCGTCTTTTCTGAGCGCCTTGTACTCATTGAGCCCGATCCTCTCTCCGGCCATGACTCTTCTTGCATTCTCGGCGGCTTTCGGGCGGTCCTCGGGCGATATCATCATGTAACCGTTCACGCCGCGCTCGATTTCCTCCTTTGAATAGCCGAAGTGGTCGTAGGCGTTCCGGTTGACGAAGGTGAGACGTCCTTCGGCGTCCATTTCAAAAATCGTTTCGGGCAGCAGCTCCGCCAGTTCCCTGAACCTCGCCTGGCTCTCGTTCAACGCAGCCTCCGCCCGCTTGCGTTCCGAAATATCCAGGGCGGTGAAGGTGACCCCGGCGGCCAGATCCGTCGGATCGATGGGGGTGGAGCTCAGAAGGACATCGATCACCGCGCCGTCCCCCCTCTTCCAGAGCGTCTCCACGGTTCCCGTTCCCCAATGCCTGATCTGGGCGTATTCTTCTTTGCCCGCCCGTTCGAATTCCTCCTGGTCCAAATAGAGCATTCGTGCGCTGCCGCCCACAAGCTCCTGCCTCGAATAACAGACCATGCGGCAAAGACGGTCGTTCACCTGTTTGAGAATCCCGTCGGTCAGCAGTCCGATGCCGATGGGCGCAACACGGAAAATGCTCTTGAGGGTGGCTTCGCTCTCCCGCAGTGCCTCCTCGGCATGCTTTCGTTCGGTGATATCGCGGACCACGCTGAGTATGGCGCGTTCGCCGCCGAAATCGATTATCCGGCTGTTCACTTCCACCGGAATACGGCTTCCGTCGCGAACCGCGTGGATCGTCTCAATAAAGGCGCTGCCCTTGTGCGTCAACTCATCGATCCATTCGGGCAGGAGAACCGAGCCTTCGGAAGCGTCGATTCCCATGAAACCAAGCTTCAACAACTCCTCTTTGCTGTAACCGAGCCGGTCGCACAGAACCTGGTTGACTTCCAGGAAACGGCCCTTCGGATCGTGAATGGCGATCCCGTCGCCGGCATTGTTGAACAGGGTCTTGAACTTGTGCTCGCTCTCCCGCAGAGACTGTTCGGCTCGCCTGCGTTCAGCCCGGGCTTCATTCTCCCGGCGTTGAAGGATGTGCTGAAAAACGAGAAGGAAAACCATGGCGAAGGTGATCACCACCGCCAGGGAAAAGAGCAGGTTGACACTGAAGAGGAACCGGTCGAGCCGGGTGCGCTGCTCGTTCAGAATCTCTTGAGCTTTCACTTCGGAAGCCTGGTTCAGAGCCCTGGCTTTATGAAATGCCTTGGAGATTCTCAGCAGGACGACGCCGATCGTGGTCTCCGATTCAGGGCCGTATCCCGAGACACCTTCGGAAAGCCAAATCCGCGCATCGGCGAGGGCCGGGGCAACGACTGCATGAATGGCGGATGCCTGGATGAGATTGTCAAAAACATAAGTATTGCGAAGCCTCACGACTGCGTTGTTCGCGGCGTCGACCTCCCCGCGGAGCCGCTCGAGGTTTTCTGAGCTCGGAACCGCCCTGGTCAATTCAGCCGCGGACACGACATCCGCAAGATCCTCGATGATGCGTGCCACGTCGTGCAGCTGTTCGAGCAGCGTATTGGGCAGGTTTTTCTCCACCGAGCGCAGGGTGAGGTTGGTCAACATCCCGGCGGCAACGAGGGCAACCAGAACGGCAATGACGGCGTTCCACAAGAATATTCTCAGCAGGCTGCGAGACCGTTTCATGGCATCGGAGCTTCCTTTGGAGCGATCCCTTGTTCCCTGTAAAATCTTTCCGCACCTGGATGAAGAGGTATCGGGATGCCGTCCAGGGCTGTCTTCAAGGTTATCAACTTCCCCTGCGGGTGCCCCTCATGGAGAAGCGAGAGCGTCCGTTCACTCCAAAGAGCGGCAGTCACTTCATGCACGAGATTCTCGGGGGATTCGGAACTGACCGTCAGCAGCGCAAAGACCTGCAGGGTCGAAATTTCGGGAATTCCCGGGTAGCCACCGGCGGCAATCGTTGAGACAACGAGGTATGGATGCCGTTTGGCGATTTGCGATGCGATCTCAGGAGCAATGGGAACAAGGGATATTCCGATGTCGGAGACCCGGGTGACCGCTTCCATGGGGACCCCCGCCATCATCACAAAACCCTGCAGTTCGCCGCTGACCATCTTGTCGTGAGTGAACACCGGCTTCAGGTACACGGGGAGCAGGTCTTTCTCGGACAAGCCGTGGGCTTCCAGAACAATCCGCATGACCGACAGCGTCCCCGAACCCGACTCGTCGATGGAAATGCGTTTCCCACGCAGATCGGAAAACCGCCGGATATCGGCGTCCCGTCGCGTCACGATCTGAAACTTTTCGGGATAGAGGCTCGCCACCGCCCGAAGCCTCCGCGGACCTTCATCCCCGGCGAAGACGTTTTCTCCCCGGAACGCCCAGGCCGCAACATCGGCTTGGACCAATCCGGCTTCGATCTCACCGGAAACCACATTGCGCACGTTTTCCACGGATCCCGCGGAGTTCTGAGCCGCACCGACCAGCCCGCTCACGCCGCTTTTCCCCTCGCCGGCGTCGGCATCTCTCCGACTGTATTCAGTCAGTCCTTGCGCGATCAACTTGCCTATCGGGTAGTAAACACCGGTGAGGCCTCCGGTTCCGATGCGAAACAAGCGCTGCTCTTCCGCGGCGAGAGAAGCGGGAACCGCCGAGACAAGAAAGAACAGGCAAATCATGAAAACACGGAGAGATCGTGGGAAAGGTGGCATGGTCAATTCTTCTTCTCCTTCGCACTATTCCGGAATGCAGGGGAACATCCCTTCCTCCCAAATAGCACTATTGCGCTCGGGTCGCAGATATGCCCATTCCTTTTCTTGATCCGCACAAGGTGTTAATCGGTCGGGAGGAAACGATCGGCTTCCATTACGGCCGTCACGACGAACGAACAGCCCAGGGTAACGTCCGCAGTTATTGCCTTCGGTAATTATAAAATTATCATTCTTACTTCGTAATTCAAAACGAATTCTTCCCGGCCTTTTGAAACCGAATCTTGACAAATGATTGATGACCTGTCGATTTTACAATTCCGATACTTGTGTCTACATCCATGAATCATCAACCTGGTGTGTATGTTAGAGAATGGCAGGGGACGGAACCACTTGAGACCTTGAGGCTGTGCTCGCCACGCCATTGATCCGTTCATTGGGGACCGGGGCTTGGGAAAGATCGTGAAACAGGAGGCCCGAGACTCCGTGTCATGGACGAGCTTGATTAGGCTCATGAATTGTGAGAGCATAAATTCAATGGCCACGTCGCCCGCGGAGGTCCGACTCAGTTAGACGGGGGGCGGGCATGCCGTGCGGGTGGAAAACGAGCACGCGGAAACCGGCTGACCCATCGCGGTATGGACGCCGCATCCAGGTGTGCTCTGTTCCGGTTCGCTTGCCCCTTTACCGCTGAATCTCCAATCCGCTCCGCTCAATTTGCTCAGGCGCAAAGACACAACCCTGCTCAGCAGCCATGGTTGGAGCTTATACCGGCTGCTCCGACGGATAGGCAGAGTGTTGCCCGAGCGTGATCTTGCGCAATCGGCTTTCGAACCGATATCGCAAGCATACTATTGTACCGGAGGCACATTTCGTACCATGACCATGGACTCTATATGTTGAGAACCTAAACGATGGGAGGAAAATGATGAAAGTGTTGTTTGTTATTTCAACGGACGATGCTGAAACGTCCTACAATGCCATGAGACTTGCAAACGTGGCTGTAAAGAAGGGTGATGAAGTGAGTGTTTTCATGTTGGGAAAGGGTGTTCTTTATGAAAAAAACAGCAACGCTGAATTCAATGTAGTTGAACAGGTCGGCAAATATGAAGGTGACTTCTATGTCTGAGGGGTTTGCATGAAATCCCACGGTCTGGAGGGATCAAGCTCGTGCCCCATCGCCTGGATGGACGACCTTTACGAATTGTCCATGGAGGCGGACAAGGTGTTCACTTTCTGAAACGGAACGTGCTCGGACCGAACGCCCGGTTTCGCCGGTTCAATTGGCGATCCGGGCGTTTGTTGAAGAATCGATGGATCACAAAGGAACGGCTGGCGGAATCCCCGGCAACCTGTTGACGACCGCCATGGCCGTGATGCCGCACACCGAAGTATCGCGCGCATTCGCCTCGGTGAACCGGCCGGCGGACGCGTTGAAGACGAAGTACCTGTAGCGTCGGAGACGATGCGCCGGAATGGCGCTCCGCCGTGATACGAGACCTGAGCCCCCGATGCCCAAAACCTTTTCCGCTATTTGGCGCTCATGTTTGCGCCCGCGCAAAGACAACGACCACTTCGATTCTTAAATTGACGAACAATGAAGCTCGATTCGAGAATGACGGTCGGCGAACTGGTGGCGCGCCATCCATCGGTCATGGAGGTTTTCATCAAGAGAAGAATGCCATGCGTGGGGTTTCCGACCGAAAGATTCCATACGATAGAGGATGTCGCCCGCATTAACGGAATAGTATTGGAGCACCTGCTGAAAGAGCTGCTGGATGCCATTGGTATCGGGGAAGAAACATGAGCGAATTCAATCGACCCGTTCACAGTCCATGGCTTCCGGGTTGGCAGGCGGATTCCGTCCGGAACATTCATTTTGAAGGAGTCGCTCTTATGCACAAGAGGCGGACCGCGGTGCCGGGGCGATTTTGTCCGGACAGGATGGAAGAAAGGATGGAGGCCATACAGTGAAAGCAACGGAGGAACTCAAGAAAGAACACCAGGGAATAGAGCTCATGCTGAGGGTCCTGGAAGCCGTGGCCGACCGGTTCAGGCACGGTGAGCGCGTTGATCCGGCACATCTTCACGGTATCTTGGAATTCCTGTCGGTTTTCGTCGACAAGTGCCATCACGGCAAGGAGGAGGAATTCCTGTTTCCGGCGCTGGAAATGGCAGGCGTGCCGCGTGAAGGCGGTCCGATCGGGGTTATGCTGAGCGAGCACCAAAAAGGCCGCGGGCTTGTCGCGAGACTCAAGGCGGCGGCGACCGGCCGGCAACCGGGGGATGGCCCCGATACGGCCGGCGCTCAGCGGATCATCGGTGAATTCGTGGCGCTGCTGACCCAGCACATCGCCAAGGAGAACATGGTCCTCTTCGCCATGGCGGATGCCAGGCTGGATTCGAATAAAGACGCCGAGCTTTACGAGGCATTCGAGAAGCTCGAGCGCGAGCGCATCGGCGTGGGTAAACACGATGAGTTTCATGCTCTTCTGGATCGGCTGGAGGCCGCTTTCCTGAAATGATCGGCGGTTGAAAACGACGGACGATTCAAGATCATCTGATGACCACCAATACGATTCTTTACTGTACGGAATGGGGAAAAACCGTCGGTTTCTACAGGGACCGTCTGCGGTTGCCCGTTTTGTTTTCCACGAAGTGGTTCGTGGAATCTAGTCTGACGAGGAGGAACCATGGAGAAGTGGCGTTGTATTCCTTGCGACTACATATACGATCCGGCGGAAGGCGACGAGGACGGCGGTATCGAACCGGGCATCGCTTTCGAGGATCTGCCCGAAGACTGGGTTTGTCCCATCTGCGGTGCCGGCAAGGATCAATTTGAAGAAGTGGAGTAGGCGGATCGATTTCCGAGAGAGATGCCGGTCTGCCGGCACCCGGCCAGCTTCCTGGAGCGTGTCGGGTAATGAGGTGTTGTCGGAGGATCTTTCAAAACACCGGGCGCCGCGTGCCTGATCGTCCCATGGTTTTGCAGGGGCAGGTTCACGTTCAGGTGCTGTTCCGGGCCTCGGAAAGGGACGTCGGGGGCGCCGCATTTTTCCCCTGGCGGGCTTCCGTGGCTTTTCAGCAGAGGAGACCAATATGGGTGATGTACCCAGCGCCGTGAAAGGCAAGGCATTCAACTTGAAAGGAGCCGTCGACTACGCCGACGGCTCCGTGGTCAGCAAGACGCTGATAAAGGCGGATGCCGGAAACGTAACGCTCTTCGCATTCGATGCGGGCCAGGGGCTGAGCGAGCACACGGCCCCCTTTGACGCGGTGGTCTACATACTGGACGGCGAGGCTGAAATCACCATCGGCGGGCAGCCGCAGAATGTCGTCGCCGGCGAAATGCTGATCATGCCGGCCAATATCACCCATGCCCTTCAGGCCAGGACACCGTTCAAAATGTTGCTGGTCATGATTCGCGGGAAGTAGAATCGAACCCTTTTCAGGGCAACGAAATGCCCGGAATCGGCGGGATCGGTCATGCGCAGGAAAGTATACATTGAAACGGAAGAATGTGTCGGATGCCAAAGCTGCGTTGGACTTTGCCCCGAGGTGTTCGGCTTTGACGACGACGCCGAAAAAGCTTTTGTCATCCTCGCTGAGGGAGGGCCGGAGGAGTGCATCGACGAGGCAATCGCAACGTGTCCCGCGGAATGCATCCACTGGGAAGAGTAACGTCCGTTGTTTCCACTATGGAAACAGAACAATCAAGGCCGGCTCGCCTCAAGGGATTGGAACGATGAATGCAAAGCTAAGGTCAGTATTTTTGTTCTTCCTTGTCCTTACTTTCGTTGTATTGATTTGGGGAGGATATCTTATAAACAAGTCCAAACCTCCCATTCCCGATAAGATTACAACGATTGCCGGAGAGGTCATCTTTTCCGGGAAGGATATTGTCGACGGGCAGAATTACTATTTCAGCCGAGGCGGACAGCATATTGGAACCATATGGGGACACGGCTCATACCTCGCTCCCGACTGGTCGGCTGATTTCCTGCACCGGATGGGGCTATACCTGGCAGCGCGCCACCACGGGCTCTCCACCGCCGAAGCCCATCGTTTTTCGCAAGCGGATTTCGAGCGGTTGAAACCCGAGGAACGCGCCCGCTTGGGCGTGATCGTCCAGGAAGAAATAAAGACGAACCGGTTCGACCCTGCAAGCGGCGTACTGAAGTTCACGCAATATCAAATGGAAGCGTTCAAAGCCCTTGTCGATTATTATACCCTTCTTTTTCAGAACGGCCATGAAGGCATGGGCTTGCAGCCCGGAATCGTGCGGACCGCTGAGGAAGGGCGTCTGGTCACCGCTTTTTTTGCCTGGTTGGCCTGGGCCGCCGGAACAAAACGGCTTGACGCGGAGCACACCTACACGGCCAATTGGCCGTTCGATCCGCTGGTTGGGAATCATCCTTTGCCGGATTTCCTGATCTGGTCCATCGTCAGCGTCATTCTGCTTATCCTGGGAATCGCCGCGGCGCTGTTCGCCTACCAGCGCTATATTGGCCGGGACGAATACGGGACCGATCCAGCTCTCGATTTTCCGGAACCGAATCCAACCCCCAGCCAGAAAGCGACGTTGCTTTACTTTTTGACGGCGATCGGACTCCTTATTGTCCAAATCGGCATGGGAGCCGTGACTGCCCACTATACGGTGGAGGGCACTTACTTTTTTGGCATTCCGCTTGCCGGGATTCTTCCTTACGCAGCGGTTCGCACATGGCACCTCCAACTGGCCGTTTTTTTCATTGCGACCTGCTTTCTGGCAGCGGGTCTTTTCATCGGGCCTTTCGTGGGCAAGGAACCAAAGCGTCAGGGGACCTGGGTGGCCGTCCTTTTCGGGGCCGTCGTGGTCGTGGTGCTCGGTGCTCTGGGCGGCTCCTGGTTGTCCGTTGCCGGCGTTTTCGGAGACCAGGGCTTCTATCTAGGCCATCAAGGGTATGAATACATCGAATTGGGGCGGGTGTGGCAGCTGTTGCTGATCGCCGGAATGCTGATCTGGCTCGTGCTGGTGTTGAGAGCCATCCGGCCCGCACTTCGTGAAGAGAAAGACAACGACGGCCTGACTCACATGCTCCTCTACAGTACCGTCAGCATACCGCTCTTTTACATGGCCGGTTTGTTTTACGGCAAAGGAAGCCACCTCTCGGACGCGGAGTATTGGCGATGGTGGGTGGTCCATCTGTGGGTCGAAGGATTCTTCGAGGTCTTCGCCACCGCTGTAATGGCGTTCCTGCTTTCCCACATCGGAGCCGTCAGCAGGAGATTCGCCTTGACCGCCATTTACTTCACCATTTTCCTTTACCTGGGCAGCGGCGTCATCGGCACCTTTCATCACCTCTACTGGGCGGGGTCGCCGACATCGATCATCGCCCTGGGTGCCGTGTTTTCCGCGCTGGAAGTCGTCCCCCTCACGCTCCTGGGCTTTGAGGCGGTACACAATCTGCGAGTGATCAAATCAGGCGGGAAGGCCTATGCATACAAGTGGCCGATTTATTTTTTTGTTTCCGTGGCTTTCTGGAATCTGGTCGGAGCCGGCATGTTCGGCTTCTTGATCAACCCGCCCATGGTTCTCTATTATGCCCAGGGAATCAACACCACACCAATTCATTCCCACACCGCTCTTTTCGGCGTGTACGGCATGCTGGCCATCTCCCTGCTCCTCTTTTCCGTTCGCCACATTGTTTCTCGGGCCTCATGGTCCGACGGAATGCTGAAATGGAGTTTCTGGGGACTTAACGGCGGCTTGGCGAGTATGGCCGTTTTCAGCCTGATACCCTCGGGATTCTACCAACTCTTTTTCGCCGTCAAGCACGGATTGTGGTATGCGCGCAGCCCGGAAATCACCTCCGGGCCGGTGATCCGCGCATTCAGCTGGGCGCGGTTGGTGCCGGACGTGATCTTTGCCGGCGGGGCCATCGTGCTGTTCGTATTCCTGTTGCGGGCCGTATGGCTGTCATTTCTGAAAAAAGACGAGACCGCAAGTGGCGGCGGCCGGGCAGTGGAATCGAACCGGTGAAATCGATTCCGGATTCAGTAAGACGTCAACCGCCTCCATGCCTTCATGCATGGCGGTCTATCGCCGGAAGCGGCAGAATATTTCGACCTGCCGACCTTGTCGAACCCATGACTTCGCGAAGAGGCGAGCCCCGGGCTGTTCCTGTTCCGGGGCGAAACCGGGATGCTTGTGGGGACGCCCTTGCGTCCTCCGGTGACGTTTCCGTTGTTTTCGGGGGAAGGGCGTTTCGAGGCGGCCTCGATGAAATGAAGTCTGAGGGCAGTGACGACTTGACCTTAAGTGCATGATGGGCTTAATAAGGTACTTGTACTTTTGCCTTCGATACCAGGTTGCGTTTAAGATGGATGCATTGTGGGGGGAGGGCATAAAGCCCTCCCCTTGTATATGTTAGCTGCGACGTCAGGGGCAAGGGTATTGGGACCGTGGGCTGCGCTGTCGCGCATCCCACCCTTGTACGCGACTCAATAGTTGACAAAGAACACAGTTGCTGCGTGTGATTGGCGCACCGGTATGTGAGGGCGGGATTTATCCCCGCCCGCGTCGCCTCCCGACGGGCAGGTGTCGTGTCATCTTGAACGCACCTCGGCATGAGACTCCTCAGGATAATTTGCTTCGTGACTCCATATCTCATCATCGCGCTCATCACCTTCCTGGCGGGTTTCACTCAGGGCCTTTCCGGTTTCGGATCCATCCTCCTTGCCCTGCCGCTGCTGACAATCATGCTCGATATCAAAACAGTCGTTCCGCTGGCTGCCCTGGATGCTTTCCTGGCAACGATCATTCTGCTTTTCGAGCTCCGCAGGCACCTGGACTGGAAGAAGATTCTTCCGCTCGTTGCAGGGTCTCTTCCGGGTATCCCCATCGGGGTTTTCTTTTTGAAGTACATGAACACCGATACCATTCAATTGACAATGGGCATCATGCTTCTGGTCTATGCGCTTTTTGGACTGCTTTTTCGGCCGGTCATCTGGGAAATGAAAACGGTGGTGGCATCATTGGCCGGTTTCGGAGCCGGTTGTCTGGGCGGCGCCCTGGGCGCATCCGGTCCTCCCGTCATTGTCTACACTTCTCTCCAGCCCTGGACCAAGGACGTGATCAAGGCTACCCTGCAGGGTTTCCTGGCGGCTTCGGGGCTGGTCGTGATCCTGTTGCATGCGCTGAGCGGCCTCACAACGATGCCGGTCCTGCGGTATTTTCTCGTTTCCATGCCGGCTCTCGTTTTCGGGACGATCCTGGGGTCATTCCTCTATGGCCGCGTAGACGAAAAAGCCTACAGGAGAATAATCCTCATCGTGCTTGCCCTGCTGGGTGCTTTCCTTACCCATGGGGTTCTTTGACATGAACGCGAGTCTGAATGAAATTGCTCAGTGACCGAGTTCCGAAGACACGAGCAGACGGACGATCGATTCGTCGGGCGACTTCCCGTTTGCGCCCGGTCTTGGAAAACCATCCCTGCACTGTAATCGTCTTCCCTTTTGTCTATCCTCAGGGCCTGCACTCCGGCGCAACGGTCTGCCCGTGCATGGGCCGGCGCGGCGAAGCAACCGGGATTCGGCCGGGTGCCCGGAGTTGCCGGCTGCCGACGTTGAAACCCAATGAAAGGAAACGAGGGCTGCCGTAATGTTTCACAACATGCCGAAGGCTTTTCGGGAACGGATGCGGTACCTGGAACAGGTCGATGCCCGGGACCGCACGGATGGGACGCCCCGTTCGCTCAGACTGCGCCAAATACCGAGAGAAACGGGCCAGCTCGTCGCCCTTCTGGCAGCGTCCGCACCGGAGGGGGACTGGCTCGAAATCGGTACCAGCGCGGGGTATTCCACCCTGTGGTTGGCCCTCGCCTGCCTCGAAACCTCAAGGAACCTCGTCACCGTCGAGGTATCGGAGGAGAAGGTCCGTCTGGCTCGAGAAACGATCAGGCTGACCGGCCTGGAGAGCATCGTGAAATGCATCCGGGGTGACGCCCTTGAATACATACCGCATGTCGACCGAATTTCCTTCTGCTTCCTCGACGCCGAAAAGGACATCTACATGAGCTGCTACGACGCTGTTGTCCCCCGCATGGTGAGGGGGGGGCTCCTGGTGGCCGACAATGCGATCAGCCATGGGGAAATCCTCCGGCCTTTCATCCAAACGGCGCTTCAGGACGAGCGAGTGGACGCGATGGTTGTTCCTGTTGGAAGCGGAGTACTCGTCTGCAGACGGGTGTGACTGGTTTTTGAAACTGCTGTTGCACATGTGTGAGAATGGCGCTATAAATTGAGCAACTGATAAGTAAGATCAGGGTCCACATTGTGAGCCTGACGTGACGGGCGATGATCGACCTGTTGCGATCGGGGCCTTTTGCTGCTCATAAGGGGTTTATTTGTCGTGAAACAGACTCTGTTCCTGAGTCCACCGTCTTTTGAAGGATTCGATGGTGGCGCCGGCGCCCGTTATCCCGCCAAGCGGGAAATCACATCCTACTGGTACCCGACCTGGTTGGCTCAACCCGCCGCACTGGTGACTGGAAGCAAACTTGTCGATGCCGCGCCTCATCACCTGACGGTAGGGGACATCCTCAAGATCGCAATGGACTATGAGCTCGTCGTCATACACACCAGCACGCCCTCACTCCTGAACGACATTCAATTCATCGAGGCGCTGAAGGAACGGCACCCGAAAGTGCAGGCCGGCTTCATCGGCCCTCACGTCACGGTTCTGCCGGAAGAGACGCTCCAGCAGTCTGGCGCCATCGATTTCGTTTGCCGGAGCGAGTTTGACTTCACCTGTCTCGAACTGGCGCAGGGGAAGCCATACGACAAGATCGACGGCCTGAGCTATCGGGCACCCGACGGATCGATCCGACATACCCCGGATCGCAAGCTGCTGATGGACCAGGACAGTCTGCCCGGCGTCTTTCCAGTCTACCACCGGGATCTTTCCATAGAAAAGTATTCCATCGGCTATCTGCTCCATCCCTACGTGTCTTTCTATACCGGGCGAGGTTGTCCGGCCAGGTGCAGTTTCTGCCTGTGGCCCCAGACCATCGGCGGACACAAGTACCGGGCGAAAAGCCCGGAAGTGGTCATCCGGGAAATGGAGGAAGGCAGGGAGCTCTTTCCGCAGGTCCGTGAGTGGTTCTTCGACGACGATACCTTCACGACCAACCCCGGTCGCGCCATCGAGATCAGCAAAGGGATGAAGCGGCTTGGCCTCAGATGGTCGTGCAACGCGCGCGCGGACGTGGATTACAGGACGCTCAAGGCACTGCGGCAAAACGGCATGCGGCTGGTGGTGGTCGGCTTCGAGTCGGGCAATCAGCGTATTCTGGACCGTGTGAGAAAGGGCATCACGCTGCAGCGGTCGCGTCAATTCATGAAGAATTGCCATGAGTTGGGCATAAAGGTCCACGGCACGTTCATCATCGGTCTCCCGATCGAAACGCGGGAAACCATCGAAGAAACCATCCGGTTCGCACAGGAACTGGACCCCTATGCCATCCAGGTATCCCTTGCGGCGCCTTTCCCGGGGACGGAGCTGTACCAACAGGCCGTGAGCAACGGGTGGTTCGACAATGATGTCCTGGTCGGGAAAAACGGCATCCAGACATCGAGCCTGCGTTATCCGAACCTGCGCCTCGATGAGATCGAGGAGGCCGTCGAGCGGATGTACCGCCGCTTTTACTTCCGCTTGAAGCCGATGGTCCGCATGTTTCGCGAGATGTTGACCGAGAAGCACATGCTGTTGCGCCGCGTGCGGGAAGGCAGGGAGTTCCTGGACTACCTGCACTTTCGAAAAGGGACCGCCCACGATCAAGCCCCGGGGTCTCGGCAATCGTCGCGAACCGCCTGTTGAGTGATTCGGCGTCGCCCGGCATTGACTGCCCGGCGATGCTTTTTTTGTTGATGGAGGCTGGAGCTGGGAAATGCGGCAGTCTTTTCGCTGCAAAGCGGTTCTATTCGATTTTGGCGGAACGCTGGATTCGGATGGTGAACATTGGCTGGATCGATTCTACGAGCTCTACAGGCAAGTGGGGATCGACCTTCCCGCGGATGAAATCAAGCGCGTATTCTACATGGCGGACGATCTGTGCTGCAGTGATCCGGAAGTCGATCGAATGGGCCTTAGACCGCTGATGAAACACCATGTCGGCCTGCAGTTCGCTGCCCTGGGCTTGAAGAACCCCGAGAAAGCGGCGGAAATCGTCGAAGGATTCTGCTCGAAAACGGAGCGCATCCTGCAGCGGAACGCACGGCTGCTCAGGCGCTTGAAACCGTTCTACAGGCTGGGCCTCATTTCCAACTTCTATGGGAATGCCGCCGTGCTGTGCGACGAAGCGGGATTGGCGGAGTCTCTCGAGGTGATACTGGATTCCATGCGGATCGGGGTCGGCAAGCCCGACCCGGAAATATTCCGGATCGCCCTGAGGCGACTCGATGTGGAACCCGCGGAAGCCGTTTTCGTCGGCGATTCGTTCGAGCGGGACATCATGCCGGCTCGGCAGCTCGGCATGCAAACCATATGGCTCAAGGGACCCTCCCCGCGTCTGCCCGAGAATGCCGGACCGGTGGGCTGTCATATTTCGAGCCTCCTGGAAGTGGAAACGATCCTCTTATGAAAATGGGAATCATTGCTGCCGGAAAGGGAGAACGTCTTGCCCGGGGGGGAATTGTAACGCCCAAGCCGTTGGTATCCGTCGGAGCAAGACCGCTCATCGCCAGAATCATCGATGCGGCCGCGCAGATCCCCGTCAGTTCCATCGCAGTCATCGTCAACGACCTGGATCCCGCCGTGGCCGGCTACCTGCGTTCGATCCGCTCACCAGCTCCATTGGACCTCGTCGTCAAGACCACTCCCAGCTCCATGGAAAGTCTTTTTTGCCTGGCCCCTTTCCTGGATGATGAACCCTTTGTACTGTTCACCGTGGACGTCGTGTTCGCGCTGCGGACTCTGAAGGATTTCCTTCAGACTGCCGAATCCATAAGGAGTTCCAGCGGGGTTTTGGCGCTCACGCGCTTCGTCGATGACGAAAAACCCCTGTGGGTGGCTGTCGACGGTTCCAACAGAATAACGGCCATGGGCGATGCCGCCAGGGGCAGTCCTTATGTGACCGCGGGGTTCTATTATTTCACCCCTGAAATCTTCAATGAGATCGATGCGGCGCGGAGGAGGAACCTGAATGCGCTGCGCGGCTTTCTCGGTCATCTGATCGACAGCGGATACCTGATGAGCGGCGTGCCGGTCTCCAAGACCGTCGATGTCGATTATCCCGAGGACATAGAAAAGGCCGAGGCCTTCTTGAAGGAAATCAACGAGGAATGAAACCTCCGTCGGTGCTTGGGATCTGCCGCGAGCGGGTCTTTTCACCCGGCAAGGTGGAAGATGACGCCGCCATCATGGAGTCGACCCTGGAGGAATTATCCTGCGCTGGCTGGGAAGTCCGGATGTTGCGGGCGGAGGCGGTCGGCGATTCCACCCCGAGGCCTGAAAACGTGCTGAGCATGGCCCAGTCGGACCGGGTCCTGAATGTTCTGGCGGAGTGGAGCAGGCAGGGAAGCCGGCTGGTCAACACGGTCCCTTCGGTGCGGAACTGCTACCGCAAACCGCTGACGCGCATCCTGTCGGAATCCGGGATTTGCATTCCGCCCAGCCGGATGGTCGCGTTGCGGGAAGCAAAGGAACGGATCCCTCTGCGGTCTTCAGACAGGCTCTGGCTGAAACGCGGAGACGTTCATGCCGTCGAGGACGGCGACGTCGTTTCGGTGACGAGCCGGGAAGAGCTGGACCAGGCCCTGGAGCACTTTCGCCGTCGAGGCATCGCGGACATCCTGGTCCAGGACCACGTGCCGGGTCCCGTGGTCAAGTTCTACGGGGTGGGGCGCGCTGAATACTTCAGGGCATACCTGGCCTTGGGGGGTGAAGAGGTCACGACCCGGGTGGCGGCGTTGCGAGCCGTTGCCGTGCGGGCAGCCGAGGCAGCCGGGTTGGAAGTGTACGGGGGAGATGCCGTTCTGGCGGAGGTTAACGGACCGGTCCTGATTGATCTGAACGACTGGCCGAGTTTTTCGCGCTGCCGTCAATCCGCAGCGGAAAGCATCGCCGCCTATGTCAAGAGGCCGTTGAAGGAATGAGCGAGGTGCTTTCCCGTCGTTTTCGGGAAAGGAGACAGGACCGGAACGCTCAAAACGATACATGAACAGCGTCATCGTTGTCCAGGCGGTGGCGGAGGCCATGAAGAGCCGGCCGGTTCCCGCCTTTCGCCGCGGTGACGCCCGAATTTTCCCGTGGAATCGCGAGCGGCGGCAATGAGGCGGATCGGTCAGGCCGGACAGTGAGAGGTTTCCGGGATGTAACCACGAGCGTCGTGAAGTGAAGGGTGCCTTGGACGATCGCGGACCATTGCACAGGCGCGTATCGACCCGTGAATCGTGTATTCCCGTGCGACGAATTTCAAACTCCCATCATGAGGAAGCGAGAACTGCCATGCACTATCAAGGCGTAACGGAAAACAAAGGCCAGACGATTTCCTCGAAGCTCTGCGAGGAAGAACGGCGGTATATGGCTCCCGGACTGCAGGAGGTGAGCCAGCTCTCCAATTTGGCCATCAGAAGGGCCAAAGGGTGCCGCCTGGAGGACATGGAGGGGAAATCCTACCTCGATTTCATGGCCGGTGTGGCGGTGTGCAGCCTCGGCCATTCGCACCCTTCCTACATTGCCGCCATCAAGGATCAACTGGAACGGGTCGCGGTGGGGAGCTTCACCACGGAAAACCGGGTGGCCCTGCTGAGCCTGATCGCTTCGTTGACCCCCGGAGAACTGAACAGAACCCAGCTGTACAGCGGCGGAGCGGAAGCGGTGGAGGCCGCAGTCCGGCTGGCGAAATCCCACACGAAGAAATTCGAAATCCTCAGTTTCTGGGGAGGGTTCCACGGGAAAACAGGAGGTGTCCTGGGGCTGATCGGGGACCCGTTCAAAAAGAATTGGGGGATTCTCCACCCCGGGCTTCACCTGGCCCCCTACGCCGACTGCTACCGCTGCCCGTTCAAGATGGAATATCCGGGTTGCGGGGTCTTTTGCCTCGAATATGTGCGAAAGGTCATCGAGAACAATACGGCGGGCAGCCTTGCCGCCATCATCGTGGAGACCATCCAGGGCACTGCGGGAAATGTGATCCCGCCCCCGGAATTCCTGCCGGGCCTGCTCGAAATCGCTCATGAAAACGATGCCCTGCTCATCGCAGACGAAATGATCACCGGCTTCGGTCGCACCGGCAGGATGTTCGGTTCGAACCACACGAACATCATTCCCGACATCATGACCATCGGGAAAGGCATGGGGTGCGGGTTTCCGGTTTCAGGGCTGGTGTCCACGGACGAAATTACCGCAAGCACCCCGTTTTCCAAACCGAGTTCCTCCTCGAGCAGCTACGGAGGGAATCCGCTTGCCAGCACCGCGGCCCTGGCGACGATCCGGACCATACTGGACGAATCGCTGGTCGATAATTCCCGTGAGGTGGGGGAGCATCTGCTCCGCGGGCTTCAGGGATTGAGCGAGAAGTACGAATTCATCGGGGACGTTCGGGGGCGCGGTCTTTTGATCGGCGTGGAGCTGGTCAAGGACCGGAAGACCAAAGAGCCGCTCGACAAGCCCGTCACGAAACGGATCTTTCTCGAAACCCTCAAGAGAGGGCTGGTTTGCATGAACTACAAACCGAATTTTCGTATCAATCCGCCTCTGGTACTCAGCCGCGAGGAGGCTGACGAGGGCCTGGCGATCCTCGACGAAATCTTTGCTCATGTGGTCAAACACATTCCCTACAAGTAGGACCGAGAGGCATGAATGAGAGCGTCTGTGCTGTTCGCACCCCGCTCCGGGGGGCAATCATCGGTCTGGGCAACGTGGCGGTCCACGCGCATCTTCCCGTGTGGCTGAGGAATGGGAATTTCAGCATCGAGGCGTTCGTGGAACCTTCTTCCGAGCGCATCGAGGTGGGGCGGGCATTGCTTCCGGGAGCGCGTGCATACCCCACAATGGATGCGCTGCTGGCGGACGCAGGGGTGGACTTCGTGGATATCTGCACCCCTCCCTGTTATCATGCCGAGCTCGCCCTGGCGGCATGCAGCGCGGGAATGCACGTGTTTTGCGAGAAACCCCTTACCATCTCCCCGGAAAGGCTGGATGACATTCAAAAAGCGGCCGAACGCATGCAGCGGGTCGTCTTCACCGTCAACAACTGGAAATACGCACCCATCTGGGTCAAGCTGTGCGAACTGATCGAGCATGGCCGGATCGGCACCGTACGGTCCGTTGCTCTGGAGGTGCTCCGATTGCCCAATTCCGGGGGAGGCCTTTCGGACTGGCGTAAATGCGCGGAGGTGGCTCAGGGCGGAATCCTGATCGACCACGGTTGGCACAATCTCTATCTCATCTTCTCTCTGCTCAAGGATTTTCCCCTGTCCATGGAGGTTTCCATGAAGTCCCCGGTGGAAAGCGGCTCCGGACTCGAAGAAACCGTGGATCTCACGTTGCGGTTTCGCGAGGCGGAAGCCAGGCTGCATCTCACCTGGCAGGCATCCTGCCGGCGCAACCACGGCGTGGTCGTGGGTGACAGGGGAAAGATTCTTGTCAATGACGACCATCTTGTGCTGCATTCCGCCGATTCCCCTCCCGTTCGCTTCGACTTTCCGGAAGCTCTTTCCAACGGCTCTCATCATGCGGCCTGGATGGGGCCCGTGGTGGAGAACTTCGGCCATGAAATCATGGAACACCGCCACCGGGGCACCAACCTCACCGAAGCCCGGTGGTGCGCCTGCCTCATCGACCTGGCATACCGTTCCAGCCGCGACGCTTCCGGCTTCACCACCGTCTGCAATGTTCTGCCGGACAGTTGCACCCAATGAAGCCCGCTGAAGCGACCGCTTTCGGGACAGCCTGCGTGGAAAGCCGCGCCCACTCCACTCACGGCGGGAGTGTGCCGCGGCAGTGTGTCCTCGATGCCTCCGGAACCGGGGCATGGGAGAGAGTCGGCGGCATTTCGCCGATCGCCAGGATGCTCTATCACCTGGATAAGCTGGGCATCGAGGAAGTCGTCTTGCTGAGCTCCGACCGTGGACTCAAGGGGCTCGAAACATGGACGGGCGGGTTGAGGCTGCGCGAAGCGCTCAAAGACGCTCAACTGAGCCTGGCGGGCAATCTCCTTTCCATGGCCCGGCTCGACCGGCGTTTTCTCTACCTTGACGCGGCTCACCTGGTAGACCCGCGTCTCATCAAAGCCCTGGCGGAGGCTTCGGAAACCACCCTCGCTTTCTTGGACCCGCGGGACGCAAGAAACGGGACCGTTCGCGCCGGGTTGCTCCACGCCGACGATCTGCCGGCCTGGGCGGAGGAGGGGGATGCGGCGCTTGCCCGACATTCGAAACCGCTTTTCCCGTCGAGCATTGACCCGTATTCGCCCGAGATCAGAGGCCCCCTGACACCCTATTTCCTGGAGGTGCGATCGAGGGAAGACGCCCTCGAGGCGACCCGGTTGCTGATTCGATCCCAGCAGAAGCACGTTATGGACCTGCCCGCCGAGTTCATCGATCCGCCGTTTGAAAACGCGTTGACCTTCTGGCTGTGCCGGACTTCGGTCTCTCCCAACATGGTCACGCTGATCGGGGGCGCGGTCGCTTTATTCGTTGCCTGGTTGTTCTGGCACGGGTATTTTGCGGCCGGAGCCCTGCTCACCTTCGTCGTTGAAATCCTTGATGGAGTCGATGGAAAGCTCGCGCGAACCAAGCTTGAATTCTCGAGATTCGGGCGTCACGAGGATGTCTTCGACTATTTTTGCGAGAACAGCTGGTACGTTGCGCTGGGCGTGGGGTTGAGCGCTTCGACCTCGGGCAATTGGCCTTTTTTTGCCGCCGGCCTGTTGATTTTCTCGGATACCGTCGATAACGTCCTCTATACCCTGGCAGGCAAGTGGTACGGGAAAAGCATCGACCTGTACCGGCCGTTCGATGAGGCTTTTCGGCGTATCGCCGGACGTCGGAACATCTACGGTTTCATGTTCATCGTCGGGTTCCTGGCGGGATTTCCGCTGCAAACCTTTATCCTGGCAGCGGTTTGGGCCGCCGTTACGGCGGCGATTCACCTGGTTCGATTGATTCAATTCGGCAAAGCCGTCGCGCGGGGTTGCGGGTGAGAGCGACGGTCTTCTTCTCTCGCGGCCCCCGCGGCCTTCTCCGGAAACGCAAAAGATGTTTCCGGATCGAGTTGCGGGCACTCTGACCCATTGCGGGAACCTGACCTGATGAAGTTATTTCACACGGGCAGCATCATCCTGGGGATTATCCTCCTGTGCGTTCTCACCTGGCAGATCGGGATCGGCGAGCTGTGGCACGAAATGGCCTTGCTCGGATGGGGGCTGGTGCCGCTCATCGCCATCGAGGGGGTGGCCGATCTCTTCCACACCCTCGGCTGGCGCCATTGCTTGAAGGACGTCCACCGGTCCGTTCCCTTTTTCCGACTGTTCCGAATCCGCCTTGCCGGCTATTCCATCAATTACCTCACACCGACCGCAAGCCTGGGCGGAGAACTGACCAAAGGGACGCTCCTGACCGAGAACGGAAGCGGCGCAACGGCGGCGAGCGGCGTGATCATCGGCAAGCTGGCGTACACCCTCGCGCAGCTCCTGTTCGTTGGAGTGGGCTCCATCGTCACGCTCTGGAATGTCGCTCTGCCCGCCGGCATCTGGCCTGCGATGCTCGCCGGCAGTGCGTTGCTGGCGGTTGGGGTGATCGGGTTTCTGCTGGTTCAGAAATACGGGGCACTGGGTTATGTCGTGCAATGGGTTGTCAGGCGCGACTTTGGCGGAGCTGTCCTGCGCAAGGCCGCGGATCACGTTTCCGACGTGGACGTTGAGCTGCGCCGCTTCTACCGGGACCGCCCGTGGGAATTGCCTTTCGCCATGTTTTGGCATGCCGCGGGTTTCGCGTGCGGCATCGCGCAGAGCTGGTATTTCCTTTACCTGTTGACCGATCACACTTCCCTGGCGGTGGCCGCGGGCATCTGGTTTTTGAGCAGCTGGTTCGATTTCCTGACCTTTGCCATTCCGCTGGGCATCGGGATTCAAGAGGCAACCAGGGTCATCGCCCTGAAGGCCCTCGGCTACGACCTGGTCATGGGACTTGCCTACGGGGTAACGCTTCGCCTGGAGCAAATCTTCTGGGCCGGATGCGGGTTGCTCTGCTACGCCACCCTGCTCTCGGAAAAGCCGAAAAGCGAACCGGCTCACGCCAAGGCCGACGTTCAGTGCGACGTTTCGTGAATACCTTGACGGCGAAAATCGACTGATCGCATCTCCGACAGAGCCCCGCTCACCGTTGCGGTGGCCGAGGCACCGGCGGTGCTGTCGGTCTCCTGCATTCCTCTCCACAGAGCATCGATCGGGCAGGCCCCGCCGAGGGAAATCGAGTTTGACAATTCCATGCCCGCTTCTTATCCATAATTGAAAAAGTGAGCGCGAACCGGCTTCACCGGTCCCAAGCTCGACAGTCTTGTCCGGACACCCTCAAATATCGCCCGTCGGAACCGGGTATCCTGTCAATTCATCTCAAGGCCGATCGTTCAGCGCGGCGGCAGATGGATGCGTTCCTTTCAAGACGATCGCGCATTCATGCCTTGAAACGGAGAATCTAAACCACGCAAGGAAGAACATGTCCCGCAAAATGAGTCGTTCGGAAATGCTCATCGGAGGTTGCAAGTACTTCAAGTACCTGACGAAAGGCGGCCTTTTCAATATCAACCTGGAGGTCACCAAGAGGTGCAATGCCCGCTGCAACTTCTGCGATTACTGGAAGGAAAAGCCCACCGGGGAGCTCAGCGACTATGTGGAGGTGGTGAGGAAGCTGGATCCCCTCTCGGTCAGCCTCACCGGAGGGGAACCGCTCCTGAGAGCGGACCTTCCGGAGTTGATCGCATCGTTGCGGCGCAGTTTCGGATTCCTCTTCATATCTCTCATCACCAACGGCTCACTGCTGACCAGGGAGAATGGCGTCGCACTCTGGAAGGCCGGGCTCGACGAACTGTCCATTTCGTTGGACTATCTCGACGAGAGGCATGACGAAGGTCGAGGGATTCACGGCCTTGCCGGGCATATCCTGGCCCTGGCCCCCCGGCTTGGTTCCGCCGGCGTCAATCTCTGCTTCAACGTGGTCATCAAGAGGGGAAACTACAGGGAGGTGCCGCGCCTGGTGCGCGAGTGCGCCCGGATGGGAATCAAGGTTTCCTTGAGCACCTATAACTGCTGGCGCACCGACAATCTTGACCATATGATCGAACAGGCGGAGCTTCGCCGGCTGGAAAAGGTCATCGAGGAGCTGAAAGTCCTCAAGAGGACCCTCGGCAACCTCACGACCAGTGTCTTTTACCTGGACAGGATTCCGGAGTTTTTCGAAAAGAGGAGGATCCCGGGCTGTACCGCCGGCTTAAACTGGGTCCAGGTCACCCCCGACGGGATGATCAAACGGTGCTCGGACCACCCTGCCGCCGCCCATTACACGGAATGGCACGGTAGGACCTTCGAACCGACCGACTGCGGCCGCTGCTGGTATTCCTGCCGTGGGGCGGCCCAGGAACCATGGTCCCTGCGGCATTTTGTGGAGATGTCCAGGGATGCGCTCACGGCATGAAGGCAATCCGGCGCGGCTTTCTTCCGCGGTCACGCCGCAATATGAAATGCCCGGTACCGTGACGAACGTCAGACTACGACAAGGAACGGCAATCCATTGCCGTGTCCCGGGAGCCTTCCGTCATCCTGCTTCGCTCTGGCCGGTGTCGGAACCGTTCTTACGGGGAACCGCCGACTCATACGGATTCGCGTTCAAAATGATACTCTAAAAGCGTGGGGGACGTATCCCCCACACCCCCTCGCCGCTTCGCGGCTCCGTGTGGCGGGGGGTGCGGGGGAATCATTCCCCCGCTCTTTTGTGCTTGAAAGATCCATCTTGCACGCAACTTCTTATCAGGGCACTAGGAGGAGGCCGGGTGATTGATCGCGGAGGCGCGCGTGCGTCGTTCGCGAGAGCCCACGAAACACAAGACGATGGCGAACGCGTAGGACCCGAGCGCCGCGCCCAGCAGGAACCAGTTGAGCCGTCCGATCACGGCGAGGGCGAACACGAGATAGGCAAAGTCGCGATTGGTCACCAGGGCCATGATGCGCAACGTCTTGGGCGACCGGCTCAGGGTGTCGGCATCGAGCCGCAGGATGTACACGTAGACGGCGACCAGGCAGACGCAAAACCCTCCCAGAAGCACCCACAGGTAACCAAGATACCCCGCATCGCCGGTGTCGTGGTACAGGCCGAAGGCGATCCCCACGAATATGGCCGCATGCACGATGTTGTCGGTCACGATGTCCAGGTAATGCCCGAAAGTGCTCTCTTTCATTTTCAGGCGCGCAACCTCGCCGTCGACTCCATCCACGATGACGCAGACCACGAACAGAAATGAACCTATGACCTTGACCCAGTAGCCCTGCAGGGAGAGGAGCAGCGCGCCGATAAGGCCCAGCGTCATGCCGATCAGCGTGATGTGGTTGGGCATTATGCCGGTATGGGCAAGCCTCCTGCTCACGAACTGGGAGATGTGCCGGTCAAAATACCGTGCCATCAGGCCATCGTCGGCCTCGGTCTGGGCGCCCAGGGCCTTCACTAGGCGATCCTCCGACTTCCCCGCGTCGGTTTCCCGATCTTCGATGATGGAGGGGAGCCCGCCGAGGGCCGGAATCTCTTTAATGTCCTTCAGGACCGCGGGATCGAGGTCGCTGTTCGACCACAGAGAATCAACGATGGTCACAAGATTGCGCTGGTCGGCCAGGTAGAGCCCGTCGTTTCTTTCGCGCGCCCCGGCAAGCTCCATGCGGCAGGCGGTCGCTTCGCCGCAGGAGGCCAGGAAACGGGCAAGGGCGCTTCGGTCGGCGACAAGATTCGCCTTGAGCACCAGCACTCTATCTCCTTCGGGAATTCCGAGCTCTCGGACAACCTGCTCCAGGGATTCCCCATTCGAGACCGGATGGAAGCAGCGCTCGGGGACGAGATCGGAGAGGACGGGGAGAAAAGGGTTTACCCGGCCAACCAGGTGAATGTGGGTGAATCCAAGCCGAACCAAGTGCAGGGCCAGCCGCCTGGCCGCCGGGATGCCGAAAACCGGCGCCGTGCCCTTGTCATCCGAAGCAAGAATAACTGCCGTTCTGACCATCTGTCGATCCTTAAGTCGTGAGCTTTCGTGACTGAGGCGCATGTTGAGCGATTCCCGGGCTCGGAGCGCGGATTCGGCGGGTTTTGTCCCCGCCCTTTTCGAGCACCCGGGCAACGACTTCGCCACGGGGTGGCCAGGAGCACCCCGCGTCGGCACGGGACCGTCGGCATGAAACCTGCCGATCGAGACAGCCCCTGCGAATCGTCGCCGGAAGACGAAACACCGGGGAGCCGTTGCATTGTGCCGCGCGAAGACCGACACTGCTTCGCCGGGGTCGCCGCATCGCCCCGGGAAGAGCGAATGCGCCGAGCCTCGACGGCGGCTCTCCCCACGGGGCCGGTTGCCGGCCGCCCGATTTGAATCGCACCATACGTTTCGAACGGGGACTTGTCAATCACAAGAAGGCGCCCCTCCGGCTCCGCCGCCCCCCGGGAACGGGACCGCGCCGCCCTGACCGTTTCCGAAATACGGGCGGACAACGCCCGGCGGTCCCGCCGTTTCGTTCTGAGGTGCGTCCGCCTGACAGGCACGGCAGGATCGACTGTTCAACGCCAAATTTAATTTGCATTTGTGTCCGGAACGACATAAGAAAAAAGGTCGAGACAATGAAAATAATCCTATCCATTCGAGGATATCACGGGAGGAAGCTCATATCGGGCTGTTTTTCAGCTTGTGCCGCATCTCATGCGTTCTTTGAAGTGCTTCAATCAGCGGCTTGCCGATCCTGGTCCGGTTGAACGGCGCGGCCTTGGTTCCACTGCGGTGTTGTATGTGCTGCATGATCCGGTTCGTCATTCGTTGCCGCTTCTTCCGGATACCCCCCAAAAAGTCGCGAATGTAAATACTGAGCTTATTTTTGCTTTAATGGTGCCATGGAGTGGAGAGATCTATGTGGATAGAGCTCTCGGCCCGTTTTATGGCATTGGAGCAGGGTTTTGCGCCATTTCCGGAAGTTTTCGACCCCGCGCCGATTCTAGTGCCGCCATGGCATGAAGAGGCAGTGCCTGTCAAGGTACACGGGGCGATCCGTCTGCTTCTGACCCGCCGTCGTTTTTTCATGCCGGCGGCAATCCATATGATCAAGGTAAAACGCACTCCATCAGTCGAATCAATGCCCGATGGGCTGTCGGCGGTCGCCCGCTGTCGGGCACAAACGGTATGACGTATCAGTGAAACGCAAGATGAGGAGGGTGTGGATGTCACGCGGATATCGCTCGACGCTGGGTACCCTGGTTGTGTTTTGTGCGATCTTGGCAATAGCCGCAACCATCCCGTCTGCCTGGGCGGGGAAAGAAAAGGCCGGCCGGGGGAAGAGCCTGAACGCGGAGTCTGAACAGGGTTCATCATCCGCCGGGGGTAGTGCGGTGTCCTCTCCCGCCGCAGCTTCCCCGGTTGCCTCCGGGCTGCGGGACTCCATCCGGAAAGGCAAGCATCCCGCCCAGCTGGCCGGTCAAACGGGCGATGTCAAGCCGACCCGGAACGGGCCGTACAGGAACGATCCGGCAGAAGGTGTTCCGAAACACGCCTACTCGCCCTTCGATGAAAAGAACAAGCGCGAGCATCCGTGTCCGCCAGGCGGATGCGATTCGGCGCCCGATCATGTGCTGATCAAGATGGCCGCGAGTGCCAAACCGCCAAGGGCCAACGTCAAGGGGGGGCTGAGCGAAAACGCGGCCTTGAACAGGACCCTCTCCGCGCACGGGGTCGAGAGAATGGAGCCGGTCTTCCGTAATGCCAGGGAGCCGAGGGCCGGTGAGAGGATACTGTCTGCCCGGGGGCAGAGTGTCCCCAAACCTGATCTCACAAAATGGTATCGCGCGCGCATATCGAAATCGAAAAAGAAAAAAGACATCCATGCGCTGGTGGACGCGCTGAGTGGGCAGCCGGGCGTTGAATATGTCGAGCCGGACTACTATCGACGCCCTGTCGGCGCCCCGGTTAAGACTCCCGGCTCGGGACACTCGAATCGCCTGTCCAGCCCGCCCGACGGTTCCACCGATCCGCTGTACGGCCAACAATGGCACCTCGGAGCCGCCCATGTGCCGGAAGCCTGGCAATGGCTGGAAGATCACGGGTTCAGCCCCGGCGGCAGCCGGGATATCGTCGTCGCGGTGATCGATACCGGCGTGGATTACAATCATCCCGACCTTGCGGCCAACATGTGGGTGAACAGTGGTGAAATCCCGGGCAACGGCATGGACGACGACAACGATGGATTCATAGATGACGTTCATGGCGTCAGCGTTGTGAGCAATACCGCAAGTCACTCCGGAAATCCCATGGACGACCACGGCCATGGAACGCATGTCGCCGGGATCATTGCCGCCCAAGCGCAAAATGGTTTTGGGGGCGTGGGGGTAGCCTACAATGTTCAGATCATGGGGATCAAGGCGGCGCAGTATTCCGGCGTGCTGACCACATCAGACATTGCGGAAGGCATCTATTACGCGGTTGCCCATGGGGCGGACATCATCAACATGTCCTTCGGCGGCTATGCCCGTTCACAAGTCGAGGAAGACGCGCTGGCGGTGGCTTTTGCACAAGCGGTGCTGGTTGCCGCTGCGGGCAATGATGGAATTCCCAATCAACCTTGCTCCGTTGGTCGCGACATGTATCCGGCCGCCTACAACTGGGTGCTGGGGGTGATGGCCTCGACCCAAGGCGGAGCACTGGCCCTCTTTTCGAACTTTGACTGTGTTGCTCATGACTCGCACGAATACGAGCTCATGGCTCCCGGCGTCGACATTTGGAGCACCCTCCCCGGCGAGCAGTATGCCGCCTGGGACGGCACATCCATGGCGGCCCCCGTGGTCTCTGGAATTGCGGCACTCCTTCGCACCAGGTGGACGGATAAGGATGTCTATTCTTCCCGCTTCATCATGGGCCAGCTTGCCGTCAATGCCGGTCCTGTCTCCAACGCCCTCGCGTCTCTCACGGTCGCACCGAAACCCGAGCTTTCCTACCTGGAACACTGGCTCTTCGACACGACGTCGCAAAGCGCCGTCAATGACAACGATGGAATCGTGGATGCGGGGGAAACGGTCGACCTGGCCATCGTCATCCGCAACCACTGGGGAAAGGCCGACACTGTGCAGGTGACTCTGGAAGCTCAGGCGGAAGAAGCTGTCCAACCCGATCCTTACGTCACGATCGTCACCGGTACCGTGGACTATGGAGCAGTGGGGTCTTTCAACTCGGACGACAACGGTCTGATCTACGACGCTCAGGGAGTGGTTACAGGAGTGAGCAATCCCTTCCGATTTAGCGTATCTTCGGATTGCCCGAATGATCATGTCATTCCTCTCCGGATAACGATGACATGCCGAAACGGACTTGACCCCGAAGACACGAATACATACAGTTTCCAATCGCGATTCAACCTTATTGCCCAGCGGGGGAGGGAATTGCCTCGCATAATATCCCAGGATATGACACTCACGAAGGACTACCTTTGGTTGATAACCGGTCAAACCCTCATCTCGTCAGGCGTGACGGTCGTGGTGACCGAGGGGGCTCAGGTACAGTGGGGAAGTCCTGACCCTGATTGCCCTTATTGCACTCCTACCACCCCTTACATACAGGTGGAGGGCAGCCTGATTGCTGAAGGGACATTTTCGGAACCCGTTGAATTCTTCCCATCGCCTCTATTGGGAGGGAGGGTAAGCATCAAGAATATGGGTCTCTCTAATCTTAGTTATATAAAAATTAATAATCCATCTCTGGGCGACTCCATTTATCAAATCAGTTTGATCGATCATGCATACATCGGTACGATAAATGGAAGTGGCGGTGTTATATATCCAACTTTGATTACAAATTCAATTGTAAATAAAGATATATCAAATCCACCTTATAGCTATATATATATTTACTCGTATCATGTCGATACAAGTCTATTCGATGCTGTAAATTGGAACTGGTATACAAGCTCTTTGCTCGAAGAGCTAAGAACTACAAATAGCGTATTTTTGCAAGATAATATCAATAATAATTTCACGGCTTGGTCGTTTCTGGCTTATCCATTTGCTTCTGCAGATGAAGCCACATCAGAAAATCAACATAGGAATAATGCTTTCTTAAGCAAATATTGGGATCTCAATCCCTTCCACTGGATGAATTTTACAATTCGGGATAGACCATGGATGAAGAAGAATACATATATCGGCATCAATGAAAATTATTGGGGGGCAGCATCCACCAGCTTGATAGATGCAGCTATATTTGATTATAATGATGATTTTAACAAGCCGCTTGTCGTATACCAACCGATCCTCATCACGCCGGTTGCTACCACCTATCCTTTCTTGGTAGACATCAAACTCTCGACCGCGGGACAGACCGATACCAAAATAGTCGGGGCTGAGCAGGTGACTTTCACCGCTACCTTCAACCGCGATATGGACACCTCGGTTCAACCCGCTGTCAGTTTTGGCCCCGAAATGCCGGTGACCGACTATACCGTGCACCCGGTCAGCGGCGGCTGGACCGATCCGCGGACATGGGTCGGCACGTTCAATGTCACTCCGATCACGGGCGACGGCTATCAGCTCATACGCGTGGCCGGAGCCCGCGCAGCCGACGATCCGTGGCTGGTCACGGGCGACGACGCCGGCCGGTTCCGCTTCGAGATCATCACGTCCGGGACCGAATCGATGAACCTCCAGGCCACCGGCGGCGAAGGATACATCGATCTGGCGTGGACCCAGAGCGACTTCGAGCTGCTCGCGGGATTCAACCTCTACAAATCCAACGCCGCGGACGGTTCTTACACCCGGCTGAACTCAACCGTGCTTCCCTCCGGGCAGCGGGCCTTTCGCGACACCAATGTCCAGCCCGGTCAGCCCGCTTTCTACAAGTTCACCGTGGTCAAGACGGACATGTCGGAGTCGAAATTTTCCAACGTGGCGACGGCCACCCCCATCGACACCATCCCACCGGCGATCAGCCACAGCCCGATCACCTCGGCCGAGCCCGGTCTGTCCGTGAGCCTTTTCGCCGACGTCACCGACAACGTCGGCGTGAGCGCGGTGACCTTGCACTTCCGCCCCATGGCCGGTTCGAGCTACTCCGCCAGGGCGATGATCAAGACCACCGGAAACCGTTACTCGGCAACGCTTGAAGGGACACTTTTGACCCCGCCGGGGATCGAGTACTACATCTCGGCGACCGACGGCATCAGCACCGTGTATTCCGGGCGGCCCGAATACCCTTACCAGGTCGGAGTGGTTGACCGTCCCGTGGTGACCGCGGTCAGTCCCGGCAACGGCCCGGCTTCGGGCGGGACCCCGGTGACCGTCGCCGGCAGCAATTTCAAAGCGGGGGCGACGGTGACATTCGGAGGGGCCGCGGCTGGAAGTATCAGCGTGGTCAACGCAAACCAGATCACCTGCGAAACGCCCCCTCACTTCCCGGAGCTCGTTGACGTGGCGGTGAGCAATCCGGATGGTCAGAGCGGCATGCTTCTCCGCGGCTATACATACAAGAGCGAAACCGCTTCCCTCAGCCTGCCGGGCATCGGAGGCGGGCAGTATGCAATCGTCCAGGTTCCCGTCAACGCCAGTGTCCAGGGCCTGGCTGCCGCCGACCTGAAGATCACTTTCAACAACGATGTGCTCCATGCGCGAGGAGTGAGCAACGGCAGCCTGACGCCCGGGTGGAGCGTCGCCGCCAACACGGGGACGCCGGGGGAAGTCCGGATTTCCATGGCATCCCCGGGTGGAACCGTGGCCGGGTCCGGGGCATTGGCGAACATTGAATTCGAAGTGGTGGGACCTCCCGGCAGCGGTTCCGCTTTGCACCCGGTAGACGTCTCCCTCAACGACGGGGCCATTCCGGTTCAAACGGCGGACGGTTCGTTCACGGTGGATGCGGTCTACGGCATCTCCGGCACCGTGAGCTACTGGAAAGACGGGACCGGCATTCCGGGGACCTTGCTCACGGCGACGGGGGAGCGCGCCTATGAGGCGCTCAGCGGGTCGGGAGGCGAATACGTCCTGTCGGGTCTGCCTGCGGGCGACTACTCGGTGAGCCCCGCCAAGTCGGACGACACGGACGGCATTTCAGCCTACGATGCGTCGCTGGTGCTGCAGCACGCTGTCGGCCTGATCACTTTGACGAGCCACCAGGCGGTTGCCGCCGATGTGAACAAGACCGAAGCCATTACGGCGATGGATGCAACCTATATTTTGCAGAAGGCCGTTGGGCTGATTGCGCTGCCGTTCCCCGGGGCGGGTGTTGTCTGGGAGTTCAGCCCCGAGAGTCGAGCGTATTCCAATCTCGGCGCCAATCTCACGGGGCAGAATTACACGGGCATCCTTATCGGAGACGTCAGCGGGAACTGGGCTTCCGGGGCCCAGGGGCAGTCGGCCGAAAGCGGCTCGGCTCCCGCTTTGACCCCAATGACCGCACGGGCTCCCGCCCGGCCCGCTCTGGCTCTTTCAGGAAAAGCGCGCCTTTTGGTGGGCAGGGCGCTGTCGGATCCCTCGGGCGTGTTCGCGATTCCTCTGAGAGTGAAGGTCCGGAAAGGAGAAGTATTCTCCGGAATGCTCACGCTCCACTATTCGACGGACCGGTACGAGGCGGTTTCGGTCGGGGCGGGATCCGTTGCGCAAGGAGCGATGCTGGTATCCAATCTCTCCCGTCCGGGTCGGATCAGGATTGCCCTGGCCGCTCCCGCCGGGTTTTCGCAATCGGGAGATTTGGTCTGGATCAAGTTGAAGAAAAAACGAAAGGAAGTTGGGCCTCCCAAGGTCGTGATCAAAAGAGCCGTTTTGAACGACAACCACTTCGAAACGCTGTTCTAGCGGAGCGGACGTGCCGCTGGAGTCACGGGGGGGGAGACCTATGAAATCCATTGGCGTTATTCTCGTCATGCTCTGCTGCTGGGGGGGCTTGCTGAGCGCACCGATCCCGGCCGAGGCAGGCGAGGGCATGTGCTTCAGCTTTCCCGATCTTCGGGGCAGGCCCGGCGCCGGGCTGAGCATGGGGCTTCAGGCATCGAACATGGATGCCGCTCTGGCCGTTGAGGCAACCGTGACCTACCCCGCGGACAAGCTCACCGCCGTTTCGGTTGCGAAAACCGGCTTTTCCGGCGACATGACCCTGGTTTCGAACCTGAATACTCCCGGCGAAATTCGTATCGCGATGGCGGACGCCAACGGGATTTCCGGAAACGGAGAGCTGTTCGAGATCACGTTCGATGCGACGTCCGAAGCCGGAGCCCACGCCGCCGTGCAGCTTCAGAGCATCGCCGTGAATGAGGTTGCTCACACTGACTGCATCACTCACGGTTCCATCACCACCACCACGCCCGCGGTGTCCATCGGAGCTCCTTCGGCATCCATGACCAGGGCCGGGCCGGTGAGCTTCACGATCAGCTATGCGGATGTCGATGCGATCAGCTTGAACGCGGCCGACGTGACCCTCAACAAGTCCGGCACCGCCGACGGCGCTGTCCAGGTTGCGGGAGAGGGCACGGAAAACCGGACGATCACGATTGCGAGCATCACCGGCGACGGCACCCTGGGAATCAGCCTCAAGGCGGGCACGGCAAGCGATTCCGCCGGGAACGCGGTGGCGGCTGCGGGACCGAGCGCGACCTTTGATGTCCACGATCTCATCCTCACGATTACGGCCAGTGCAGGGACAGGAGGCTCCATCTCGCCGTCGGGGGCCGTGAGCGTCGACTACGGGGCGGACAAGACATTTCAAATCACACCCGCAGCAAACCATGAAATCGCCGACGTGCTGGTGGACGGGGTGTCCGTGGGGGCCGTTTCAAGCTACGGCTTTCACGCTGTTGCGGCGGATCACGCAATCAAGGCCGCATTTGCGCGCATCACGCACACCATCGCCGCAGGTGCGGGCGCCCACGGGACGATCACTCCATCGGGGTCCGTGACCGTCAACCAGGGTGCCGACAGGACTTTCTCCCTGAAGGCCGAGACCGGCTATCACGTGAAGGACGTCCTGGTGGATGGGGTTTCCAAGGGGGGCGTGGCGACCTATACCTTCACCAACATCATGTGCGACCACACGATCGAGGGCAGTTTCGAGTCGAATGTGGCCATAGTGGTCGACAGGACGACGATCGCGGTTCGCGAAGGAGAGTCGGCGCAATTTCAGGTGAAGCTCAGCGAGCGGCCGCTCTCGGACGTGGTGGTCTCCACCGCGTGGACCGGCGGCGACACCGACGTCAATGCTCTGAGTGGAAGCCGCCTCACCTTCACCCCCGTCAACTGGAACAGCTATCAGCCCGTGCGGCTCACGGCGGTTCCGGATGAAGACATGCTCGGCGGGTCGGCGGAGATTTGCCTGAGTGCCGAGTACGTTGCCCCGGTCAAGGTGATGGTCAGGGAAGTCGACCTTTGCCAGTGCCCATCGCTGCTTGCACTGCCCGACCTCAACGGCAACGGGTACCCGGAAGTCGCTGTGCTGAAAAGGAATCCCGAAGCAGGAACCAGCCGTGTTTACGTCAAAGACTCGGGGACGGGAACGCTGGTCCGAACGGTCACCTTCACTTCAGGTTATGCGCCAAGAGGGTTGGCTTTCATTGACGATCCGGCCGTGCGTGCGCTGGCCATGCTCCAGGTCAATCCCAAGACGGACGTTGTTCGGGTTGAGCTGAGAGATGCCCACACCGGGAAGCGGATCAAAAACGTGCCGTTCGATAAGACCTATTCCCCGAAAGCGCTGAAGGTGCTCCCGGATATCAACGGCGACGGCGCCTCGGAATTGGCGGTTTTGTGCGTCAGCCCCGCTACCGGCGGCATCAAGGCGCAGGTGAGAAGCAGTCAAACCGGCTCGCTCGTGAAGGATGTCGCATTCGCCAAGGGCTATGCGCCGAGGGGGTTCGTGCCCATGCCGGACCTCAACAAGAATACGGCCCCGGAGCTGGTGGTCCTGGAAGTGAGCGAAGCCGGCGGGAATATCCTGGCGCAGGTGAAAGACTCCCGCACCGGTTCGTTGATCAAGTCGGTTTCTTTCAACAAGGCGTACGTGCCTCAGGCGCTGTCCCCGGTGCCGGATGTGAATTCGAACGGCGTTCCCGAGCTTGCCGTCATCGGAAGATCGAGCGCCGGGGCCGTTGTCGCCCAGCTCAAAGATGCGATGGCGGGCGCTCTCGTCAAGACGGTGAAGTTCAGCAAGTCGGGTTCGGCCATGGGCATCTCGGTAGTTCCCGACGCGGGTCGGCCGGGCGGCTCCAGGCTTGCAACGCTGCGTTTCAGCGGCCTCCCGGGAAAGATGACGGTTGAGGAGCGCGATCCGCTGACGGGAGCTTCGATCCGGAACATTCCCTTTGCTTATCCCGTTTTCCCCCTTGCGGTGGCTGTTTTGCCCGAGGCCAACGGCAGCGGCGGGCCGGGGCTCGCGGTGCTGGGAATCCACAAGGCTTCCGGCCGAATGAGGGTGGAGATACGGGATGCGGTGACGGGCGTATCGCTCAGGAGGTTCCTCGTTCCTTAATCGTGCGAAGATCGGGCGGATGCCCGCTCCTTCATGTGAGAGAACGCCGGCCTCAGCGTCCGCGAGAGGAAACCGGCTCCGGGCAGGGCATTGCCGCGGCGTGAAGGGTCGTCCCTGAACCGTTTCCGGTGCGGTGGCCGCCAGTAAGATCAAGTCCCCCGCCGCGTGCCGGATCAGTTCCCGTTCCCGCGCCCCGGGTCCCACAAGAGGCATTTTCATGCCCTTGCAGGACAGCAGATCGGGCGGGAACGGGGGAACATGCCCATGCCGGGTTCAAGCAGGCGACGGCGAATCAGGTTGGAAGAAGAGGGTTTGGATCGGTTCTCCAGGCACTTTTCCATTATGCGAGGCCAATTCGGCCGAAAAAAGCAAGAGCGGTTTTGTATTCTTAAATTCTACTATCCACCAAAAATATCGGGCCTGCAACTTAACATGTACAATTAGAGAGAAAAAACAGTTAACCAGTCACCACTAATGCTTTGTATGTCTTCGCTAAAAGTGTTCGATGGCTCTTTTCAGGATCCTTTTCGAAACACAGTTGAGCAACCGTGGAAGTTTTCACTAATTCACATAAACAAAAAAATCAATTGTTGTTTAGCTGCCAAGATTCGTTTATATTTTCTTGAAAAAATTTTCTCATCATTTGTTTGCTTAAACTTATCACGGACATCCTTCGGTGTTCCAAAGTCTTTAGAATGTATATACCATATCTCCTTTTTTGCAAGCTCTTCACACAAAATCCTTTTCGAAAATCCTTGTTTCCTAATGATTGAATTCAATCGAATATCCGCAACAATTGAGATATTGTTTTTGCTTAGATTATTAATAAACTCTCGAATTGTCAACCCCTCATACCCTATAGTGTAAAGGTCCATATGTTCCCCAGCACTTCGTTTGACGTATCTTAAATTATACCTTTTCCCCACTCGAATTTTCTAGTCCACTCATTCCAGCCTGTCAATTCAACTTTGCTCGATATAGGCCCTGCAGAGTTCCTCAGACTTGATTCCCCTGCCCACCCCCTGTCCGCCGCATGGTACGGGACGGTAGCTTGTTGCTTCAGATGTTGCTCCCCACGGAATCCCATTCCGACAAGGATTCCACCTTCAGGCGGAAACGACCGAGCGAACGGAACGGAAATAGCAAAGAAGTTTGCGGGCGATGCAAATCGGGTTGGCTTCGATCGGTCAATTATGATATGTCACATGCTCGAACGGGTGCGCGATAGGAGGGGGAATCGCCAATGATCGGCGGAGGCTCCGACGACCCCAGCGAGCAGGGTGAGCCGGGCTCAGCCGGGATGCCGGGGCAGTCCCGGAGACTGCATCGAGCGGGACGGCACCCAATCCCAGGTCCCCATGACCTGAAGACGTACCGAACGACACTCAACGCCATGAGGGGTCTCTTCCCCCCGGCCGTCTTTTCGGGTCGCTGTTGACCCGGTATCTCAACAACGCTTATGGCCCGAATCATGGAACCCCGGGATGCCGCTGCTCCGTCGGCGACTTGAGGAGCGGAGTTGTCGCGGGCTTGCGAAATGAAGGGGCGGAAAGCCTCCCCCTGGAATTTTCCACAATGTGGTGTTTGAGCGTATGAATCGTCGCGCCGCGATTCATGCCATGGACCGGTCGTCTGAATGGAGGTGGTGATGGAGCTCAGGCCTGCGAGTCATCGGAAGATTTCGGACCTTATCGGCAAAGGAGTCGATATTCCCAATCCGCTGACACTCGATATCGGGGATGAAGTCCCGGTGGAGAACATTTCCGGCAAAGGCGTCAAGATCTACCCCGGATGCCGCATCTACGGCAAGTCCACTGTCATTGCGGAGGGAGCCCGGATCGGAGCGGAAGGTCCGGTGACCATCGACAGTTGCCAGATCGGCCCCCAGGTCGAGCTCAAAGGCGGTTATTTCAAGGGGTCCGTCTTCCTTGAAAAAGCCAATATGGCTTTGGGAGCGCATGTCCGCGAGGGGTGCATTCTCGAGGAGGAGGCGAACGGCGCTCATTGCGTGGGCCTCAAACAGACCATCCTCTTTCCCTTCGTGACCCTCGGAAGCCTGATCAATTTCTGCGACTGCCTCATGGCGGGAGGGACCAGCCGCAAAGACCACAGCGAAGTCGGGAGCTCATACATTCACTTCAACTACACGCCGGATGGAAACAAAACGACCCCTTCGCTCATCGGGGACGTTCCGAGAGGGGTCATGTTGAACCAGCCCGCCATCTTTCTCGGGGGCCAGGGCGGGATGGTGGGGCCCCTGCGGTTGGGCTTCGGGAATGTGGCCGTTGCGGGGACGGTATTGCGCAAGGACACACCGGAGGACCGAAAGATCATTACCGGCGAGACCTACGGAGCGGCCGTCCGGGACTACGAACCGCACGCCTACCGCCAACTCCCGCGCATTCTCAGGAACAACCTGATCTACCTGGCAAACCTCGCGGCGCTCGAATCCTGGTACGAGCACGCGCGCAAGCCGTTCTTCTCTACCATGGAGTTTGGCGAACTCCTCTACCGGGGTGTGCTCGACAAATTGGCGCTGGCCAGGAAGGAACGAACCGGCAGGCTCATCGCGCTGGCCGAAAAAGTCCCCGGCCCCCATGAGAAGTGCGGATGCGGGGCGGATCCGGCAAAGCAGGCCTTTGAATTGCACGACAACATCGGCAGAGTGTGCGGGCTTTTCAGCGAGAACCTCCGGGACGGCAAAGAAGCGGAGCTCCAGGACCGTTTTCTGGGCGCTTTTGAGAAATGTCGCCGGAACCTCGACGGGAGCTATATCCAGCACATAAAGGCCTTGCCTGCGGAGGTTTCCCAGGATGGAGTCAGGTGGCTTCAGCTGATAGTCGACGACTTGTGCCGGAAGGCGGGGGCACTCCTTCCATCTTTCGATCTTTTTTAAGAAATTCTAAGGGATTACACCATTGACGAGCGGAGGATTAAGCATGGGTACTTTGTTCGGCACGGACGGCATCAGGGGGGTGGCAAACCGGTATCCGATGGATGCCCCGATGGCTTTCGCGGTCGGCCAGGCCGTCACGTACGTCCTGAAAAAGGAGAAACACCGTACGCGAATCATCATCGGGAAGGACACGCGCATATCGGGCTACATGCTCGAGAGCGCGCTCCTGGCAGGGATCACCTCCATGGGCGGGAACCCTTATCTCGTCGGCGTTCTGCCCACTCCGGGCATTGCCTTCATCACGGAGAGCATGCGCGCGGACGCCGGGATCGTCATCTCCGCCTCGCACAATCCATACCAGGACAACGGCATCAAGATATTCGGCGGAAACGGGTTCAAGCTGTCCGATGAGCAGGAAGAGGTGATCGAAAACCTCGTCCTCGACGGAAAACTTGCCGACAAGGTTCCTCCCGTCGACCGCATGGGACAGGCGCATCGCATCGACGACGTCCTCGGCCGCTACATCGTGTTTCTGAAGAACACCTTTCCACGGGAGCTGTCCATGGAAGGGATGAAAATCGTCATGGATACCGCCAACGGCGCGACCTACCGGGTGGCTCCCGAGAGCTTCACGGAGCTCGGGGCCGATCTGGACGTGATCCACAACGCGCCCAACGGGATCAATATCAACGCCGCCTGCGGCTCGCAGCACACCGAGGATCTCAGGAAACGCGTGGTCGAGCAGGGGGCCGCCATAGGGCTCGCCTTCGACGGCGACGGCGACCGCCTGATCGCCGTGGATGAAAAGGGCCGTGAAATCACCGGCGACCAGATACTGATCATCTGTGGGAAAATGCTCAAGGGGAAAGGGCGTCTCAAGAACGACCTGCTGGTGAGCACCGTCATGAGCAACCTCGGGCTGACCGTGGCCTGCAAGAAATACGGCTTCAGGCAACACGCCGCCAAGGTGGGGGATCGTTACGTGCTGGAAGACATGCAGCGGCTGGGCAGCGTTCTGGGAGGCGAGGAATCGGGCCACGTGATCTTCCTCGATCACCACACGACCGGTGACGGCATCCTGACGGCCATACAGCTCATCGCGGCCATGCTGGAATCCGGGAAACCCCTCTCGGAGCTCGCTCGGTTGATGGATGTTTTCCCGCAGAAGCTGATCAACATCGATGTGAAGAGCAAACCGGACATCTCGACGCTGCCCCGGGTGGTCCAGGCCGTCAAGGACGTGGAATCGGCGCTGGGCGATCAGGGGCGCGTGCTGGTGCGCTATTCCGGCACCCAGAACATGTGCCGGGTGATGGTCGAGGGTCCGAGCGACGAAATCACCCTGAAGTACTGCCGGCAGATTTCCGATGTGGTGAAAGCGGAAATCGGTTAGCCGAGGGGCGCATCCCCGGAGTTCGGCCGCTCTCACGTGAAGAAATCGGGAGTATCGCTCATCAAGCATTCATCCGATCGAGAGGAATCGCACATGGCGTTGAAGATCTACGTGACAAGCAACTGGGATCAAATGAGCAAGGTGGCCGCCGATCTCATCGAAGCAGACATCAGGCGCAAGCAGGCGGTCAAGGGCGAATACGTGCTCGGCCTCGCCACGGGGAATTCTCCCACCGGCGTCTACAAGCACCTCGCCAAGGCGTTCAACGCGGGACGGATCGTCTCCCGCGGAATTCGAACCTTCAACCTGGACGAATACGTGGGGCTCCCCGGCGAGAATGCGCAGCAGCGGGCCATGCACTGCGAGTCCTACTCCTATTTCATGATTGCCGAGTTTTTCGGTCTCCTTCAGGAGAAGTTCAGTGAGACCAATGTGCCGTGGGGAACCCTGGTGGAGCAGGACAAGCTGGTCAAGGCCCTCGAGGAGCACCCGGACTGCTACGAATTGCAGGGTGCGGACAAGGGCAAGGCCGTTGTCATCCGGGATCGCGCTCAAGGCTATCTCAAAACGATCCGGGAAGAAATCCTCGATGCCTACTGGAAGAAAATCGACGCCTGCGGGGGGATCGACCTGCAGGTCATCGGGGTGGGTGGACGGGGCCATGTGGCGTTCCATGAAAGCGGCATTCCCTTCGACGGCAACAAGGTCATGCTGGTGAAGCTGGACGAGAACACCGTTTCCAACGCGGTGGAAGACGGACACTTCGACACCAGGGAGGAAAGCCCCTGGTATGCGGTTTCCATGGGCGCCGAACAGGTGTACAAGGCCCGAACGGTGGTGCTCGTGGCCAATGGAGCCCGGAAGACCGGCCCGGTGACCGAGGCGATCCTGGGAACGGCGACTTCGGACGTCCCCATCAGCTACGGGCAGAAGTACGCGGCTGAAGGCGGAAACATGGTCTACGTTCTCGACGAGATTGCCGCCGCTCAATTGCTCAAGGCGAACCCCGAGCTGCAGGCGAAGGGATACGAGTTGGTCGATATGCGCGGCACTCCATACGAGACGGTCCAATCTTTGACTTTCGCGCGCGATCCCGAGACCGGGCGCCTCGGATGATTTTCGACCCAATCCACTTGACGCGGGCGGCTTCGAGCCGCTCGTTTCTTTTGGGACGTTGTCCCCGGCGGGAATGAGCGACTTCCTCCGGCGTTCGATCGGATCAGGATATGGAAGATAAGCTTCTCCGACTCATCGAAGAAAAGGGCCCTCTCACGGGATCGGAAATACTCGAAACGCTGCGCGGGACGTCTCTTGAGCTCTGGAAGACCTGCTGCCTTTCGGCGCGGTTGCAGGTCCGTGTTCTGGGCTCCCGGTACCTGCGACTGGACAGGAGGGTCGAGGGTTTCGCAAGACTCTCGCCCTCGATTCTCAGGGAGTTCATGACCTACACCGTGGTGGGGCTTGCGGGGAACGCCGAGGCCCTGGATCGCAGGGCGGACGCGATCATCGGGCACATTCGGGAGGTGAGCCGCGCAAAGCTCGCCCTGGCCCAAAGAATTGTCGGCGATCTGCAAAACAGGCTCGCGGAACGTTGGCCGCGTGAGGGCCGGCTATGTTTCATCATCGCCGGAGACATCGTCTACGACATGGCTCACGATGTCCCACGACCCGAGCAGAGCATCGGTGAAATGGTCAACGGCTCCGACATCGACCTGGTTGTGGTGTCGGACGACGGCATATCGGAGGAGTTTCTCAAGGAGCTCGACGCGGCGATTTACAAGGAGAAATATTACACCCTCATTGCACCCAGCGTCAGGGAGGAGATCGACTACGTCGTGAAGAACATGGAACGGGTCAGGGAGCAGATGCTCTTCGATACGTTCAAGAGGATGGTTGCCTGCAAGATACTCCAGGAGGGCATGCTGCTTGCGGGAAGCCGGCCCCTGTTTGATGAGATCAAAGGCATGCTGACCGCCCGGGGAGTCACGGCAAAGCTGAAGGAAATGGAGGCCGAGGCCGGGACGTTCAGGCAGAACTCGCGGGAATATCTCTTGAATACCGATTCATCCCGCATATCGAGAGACGATCTGAATCTTTTCTACACCACCGAGGAGTCCGAGGAATTCGAATGAACCTCCGGGCGGCATTCTGCCGCCCGGGTCATACCGCCGGTCACCATGCTTGACGGATGGTGTGCCCGCTGGTATCTATTAACTGTAAGCGCGGCGATGAAGTTCGCCCTGAACCGCCCCGGGCCAGGGGATGATGACTTCTACTTCGAATCATGGAGTGGAAGTCTTTTTTTTGACTTGCCGCCGGTTCACGAGATTTTGGCTCACCACAAGGGAGGCACACGATGTTCGACTATGCCCGGATGCGCGATGGTCTTTGTGAAGTGGCCGAACGCCTGGACAGCGCGGTGCGTGAAGAGACGGTGCGGCATCTCGACGCCCTGAGAGCGAAGCTCCGGGAGGAAGCGTTCAACCTGGTGGTCCTCGGCCAGTTCAAGCGAGGGAAATCCACGTTCATCAACGCGCTGCTCGGCGCGAACATCCTTCCCACCGCCATCGTGCCCCTCACTTCCGTCGTGACCATCCTCCGATTCGGCCCGGAGCTCAAGGTGGAGGTCCGTTTTCTCAATGAGAGCCAGGTGGACATCGATCTATCGGAGCTTCCCGCCTTCATTACCGAACGCGAAAACCCGGAGAACCGCAAAGGTGTGAAAGAGGTCACCGTTTACTATCCCTCCGAGTACCTGAGAGGGGGAGTCCGCATCATTGACACGCCGGGAGCGGGCTCGGTCTACGCCCACAACACCGACGTCGCCTACAATTTCCTGCCCCAGGTGGATGCGGGAGTTTTTATCATATCTGCCGACCCACCCCTGTCCGGCAGCGAACACCGGTTTCTCCAAGACGTGCGCGGCTATGTCGACAAGCTTTTCTTCGTGTTGAACAAGATCGACCAGGTGAGCGAGGATGAGCGCAAGGAGGCCCTGGATTTTACCGTCCGTATCCTCGAGGACGATATCGGAGAAGGGAAAGTGAAGATCTATCCGGTCTCGGCCCGCTGGGCGCTGGAAGGCAAGAAAACGGGCGACGGCGGCCTGCTTGAAAGGAGCCTTCTCCCCTATTTCGAGAAACAGTTGCAGGAGTTTCTGATTCATGAGAAGGGGCGGGTCCTTTTGCAGTCTGCGGTCAACACCCTGATGAAGCTGATGTCCGATGAAACCATCTCGTTTCAGCTCGAACAGGAAGCCATCAAGCTGCCCCTGCAGCAGCTCACGGGGAAGATCAATCAGTTCGAAACCGAAATGCGAACGATCGAGAAAGACCGGGAAAACAACCGCTACCTCTTGAAAGGCGGCCTCGCCAGGATTGTCTCCGGTCTGGATGAAAGAATCGCCGAATTCAGAAAAGAACAGGTTCCCGCGCTGCAGGCCAGGATGGAGAAGGAATATGAACGGCTCGCGAACGGCCGGACCGGCGGTTTGCGCGACAACCTCGAGAAGGCCGTTTTTGAAGATATCCGTGCGACCTTCAACGGCTGGCGCCGGCAACTGACCGAGAATCTTTCCCTTCAGCTGGAGGCGGCGCACCGGGAATTCGCCTCCCGCGTCAACGAGCTTATCGAACGCATTCTGACGCTCACGAGCAGCATCTTTGAGCTGAAGCTGAAACCGTTCACTTCCGTCGAGGGCCTGAGCAGGAAGAGTGATTTCTATTTTCTTCTGAAAGACGATCCGGTGGGGCTCGAGCTGATACAGATCGCCGTGACCTCGGCTTTGCCCGGGTTCGTCGCAAAGAAGCTGATATTCAAGAACATGAGGACGGCCGTGGCGGAACTCGTGGACAGGCATTGCGGGAGAGTGCGCTACGACCTGGTCAACCGGATGACTCAGGCCGTCAAGGATTTCGAGAATGCCTTGAATTCAAAGCTCGACTCCACGCTGGAAGGAATCCGCATCTCGTTTCAAAAGGCCCTGGCACTGCATGAGAGTGGCAAAATCAACGCGGACAAGAGCCTTGGCGATCTTTCCAGGAAGCTGGACTCGCTTTCGGGGATTCAGGATGCGCTTCGGTCCTATTCGATGGTGTTGAACGGAGGGGAGACTTCGAAAGGGTGTTTGCCTCGCAGGGAATCATCGGGAGGGGGCATGTAAAACCTGAGTTGAGCGATTCAGAGGCTCAAAGCGCTGATTCGGGCGGGTCCAAAGCCCGTCCCTCGCACGAAAGGCCGACCAACCTGTCGGGCGGACGCGGTGTGTCCACACCTGCGGTGAATCGTGCGCTTCCCGCCCTATGCACCGGATCGCTCCATTCAGGTGAAGGCCGGTCGGCTTGATGCCGGACGGCCGCTTCCCGGGGCACGACGGGTTAACGCATGTGCAAGCACCGGCGGATGCTGCATCGACTATACGGTCGGCAGTTTTCCGCTGCGCTCGTAAGTTTTCCAGTCTTTCCTGCTGATCAGCCGAACCTTCCCTTCGCGGCACTGCGGGCACCCCTGGTACTGGCCGTCCCTTGATTGCCGCCACATGGTGTAGAGCATGCCCGGCAGGATGAAACAGCACCAGAGGGTGATTTCGAGCTTTCGGGAACCCTTGGCGATGGCCGCGCTCTCTCCGACGTAATTGCATGACGGGCAGACGATCTTCATGTTGCTCCTTTTATCGTTAAGAGAAATCGACCGCTCCCTATAAATCTTTTTCCCCGCGTTGGCAACTTTTTTGTGTGCTTCTCCTTTGCGCTCCGCCCATGAAGAACACCTGGCGCGCATCTTTGGAGCCGACCCGTTCGAGGAGCCCCCCGGCGTGGGTTCGGTGCGGTGCGCGGGGCAGAAACGGGCCGGCGGAAAACGAACGGATGGAAAACGCCGCTCGGCGGCGCGTCCCGGGGAGAAACCAGGGGCACGACGAAGACGGGGGATGAAGCCGAATATCAAAGGGGGACTGTTATCCCGTCGCGGATTCAGGCTCCCATGTACGTTCGGGACCAGGGGGGGCTGCACGGGAGCGGAAGACGTTACCCAGGATCCCATGCGTGCTCGGAGGCGGGAGTTTGAGTTCCTGGGGCAAAAGAAGGGCATCGGGCGATGTTTCTGCCGCGCGAGGAGCCATGCCCCGCCGGATTTCCCCGTCCACAAAACGCTTGACAGTGTCGGACCCCTCTAATATCGTTTTCCGTTGTCTGATCACAATATTGTTTAATTCCCTTTTCTTAGGCGAACTTCACATAAACCGGCGTTGATTGGAGGTCAGTTATGAAAAGATTGCTGGGGGTGCTTTTCGTTCTCGTGGCCATCGTGGCTTTCGGCTTTGCCCAGGCGGTTCAGGCGGCGGATTACAAGGCGGAATACAAGCTTTCCACGGTCCTGGGCAAGCCTTTTCCGTGGGGGGTGGCCGGCGAGCGCTGGGTCGAGCTGATCAAGGAAAAGACGAACGGACGGATCAACGTCAAGATGTATCCGGGCACCAGCCTGGTGGGCGGGGACCAGACCAAGGAGTTCACCGCCATCCGGCAGGGAGCCATCGACCTGGCCATCGGTTCCACCATCAACTGGTCGCCCCAGGTGCAACAGCTTAATATCTTTGCCATGCCTTTCCTGATGCCGGACTACAAGGCCATCGACGCCCTCACTGGAGGGGAGGTCGGCAAGGAGTTGTTCAAGATCCTGGAAGGGAAGGACGTGGTTCCACTGGCGTGGGGTGAGAACGGATTCCGGGAGCTCAGCAACTCCAAGGTTTCCATTCGCAAGCCTTCGGACCTCAAGGGCCTGAAGATCAGGGTGGTCGGATCGCCGCTCTTCCTGGAAACGTTTACCGCCCTCGGCGCCAACCCCACGCAGATGAGCTGGGCCGATGCGGTGCCCGCCCTTTCCAGCGGCGCCGTGGACGGGCAGGAAAACCCCCTGACGGTCTACATGGCGGCCAAGCTTCACAGTGCCGCGAACCAGAAAAACCTCACCCTCTGGGGGTACGTTGCCGATCCGCTTATTTTCGTCGTGAACAAGGAAGTGTGGAACAGTTGGACGCCGGAGGACCGGAAGGCCGTGAGTGAAGCCGCGCTGCAGGCGGGCAGGGAAAACATCGTGCTGGCGCGCAAGGGGCTGGTTGCCCCTGACGAGAGCCTGACCAGGGAGATCGAGGGGCTGGGCGTCACGGTGGTCAAGCTGACGGAGGCCGAAAAAGCGGAATTCAGGAATGCCACCCGGGACGTTTACGACAAATGGGCCAAGCAGATCGGTGCGGATTTGGTCAAAAAAGCCGAGACGGCCATAGCGGGCCGCAAGTAGTCGTCCGCCGTGGTCCATGCGCGCGCATGCGGGCGGGCATGGACGTCGTGTCGTCGGCTGATTGTCACGAAGGACGCGTGCAAGAAGAGATGGAGCGCCGCTCTTCCTCCGGGCCCTTCGCAGTGCATTTTGCTGCACGGGATGAATTCAGGCCGCTTTTTGATCGGTTCGAAGGCGTGCATCCGCCGCAAGCTCCGGTGCACGCCTTCCCGTTCGTTGACGCGCTCCTGTTTCCCCACCCCTCATGCCGGAGAGAAGAACCATGGAATGCGACCCTCCCGGGGGCATGAACAGGCCCCGCACAAAAATCCCACTCAAAATAGAAGAAAACATCGCGGGAATCATCCTGGGGCTCCTGGCGGTCATTACGTTCGCGAATGTCGTGGTGCGCTACCTGACCAATTTCTCGTTCGCTTTCACGGAGGAGTTTTCCATCTTCCTTATGGTGGCCATGGCCCTGCTGGGGAGCTCCAGCCTGATGGCAAAGAGCGGACACCTCAACATCACATACTTCGTGAATTTCCTGTCTCCGGGTAAGCGGAGAGCGGTCGTCATGGGAGCCACGGCCGTGACGGCATTCACTTTTCTGCTTCTGGCGATCCTGGGCGCGCGGATGGCCTGGGATGAATACCGGTTCGAAGTGACATCGCCTGGGCTGGGGATTCCTACCTGGGTCTACACCATGTGGCTTCCGATTCTATCCGCGGCGATCACCGGACGCGCCATAGGCGTGATCATTCGTCTCCGGAGGGAGAAAAGCTGATGTCGGCGTTCATTCTCTTCGGGGCCTTCCTGTTTCTTCTGTTTTTCGGCGTGCCCATCGCCGCTTCACTGGGGCTTGCGGGAATCTTTGCCATCGCGGAGGCGAAGCTCGGAATCATGGCGGTTCCGACCAACGTGTACACGGGAATCGCCAAGTACCCGCTCCTGGCGGTGCCCATGTTCGTGCTGGCGGGAGCCATTTTCGACCGGTCCGGCGTCGCGGAGAGGCTTCTGCGCTTCGCGAGGTCCATCATCGGCCATGGCCGGGGGTCGCTTGCGGTCATCACGATTTTCGTCGCCATGATCATCGGCGGCATTTCGGGTTCCGGGCCGGCCTGCACGGCCGCGGTGGGAGGCGTGATGCTCGCCGCCATGCTGCGCGAGGGGTACCCTCCGGCTTTCGCCGCCTCCGTTACTGCGGCCGCGGGTTCTACGGACATCCTCATTCCGCCGTCGGTGGCTTTCATCATTTACAGCGTGCTGGTTCCCTCCGCCACCGTTCCCGCACTGTTCGTGGGCGGGGTTGTGCCGGGAGTGCTCGCCTGCGTCATGCTCGTTATCCCGGCGCTCTTTCTCAGCATTCGCCATGATTTCGGAGGCCGGGAGACGGGCGAGGCAAGGCCCGGGGTCTGGAAGTCCTTCAAGGAGGCCTTCTGGGCGCTCATGGCTCCGATCGTTATCCTGGGCGGCATGCGGACGGGATGGTTCACTCCGACGGAGGCGGCCGTGGTGGCCGTGGTCTACGGGTTGGTCATCGGCGCCTTCGTTTATCGCACCCTCACGCTGCGCGACATCCATGAGCTCCTCATCGAATCCGCCGAAACGTCTGCGGTGATCCTGATTGTCGTCGGCCTGGCCGGTGTTTTCGCCTGGGCCGCGAGCACCATCGGCATCGTCGATCCCATTTCGAAGTGGCTGGTCAATCTCGGAGGGGGCAGCGAGATCGCCGTTACCGTCATTCTCATGGTGTTCCTGACGATTGTGGGGATGTTCCTGGACGGGATTTCCATCTTCCTCATTTTCTGTCCCATCCTGGTTCCGGTCGCTCAGAGCTTCCACTGGGACCTGGTGTGGTTCGGCGTGCTGATGACTTACGTCATCGCCATAGGACAATTCACTCCCCCCATGGCCGTCAACCTCATGGTGAGCTGCAAATTGACCGGTGCCCGCATGGAGGATACCGTGCCGTGGGTCGCCTGGCTTCTGCTGTTCATGTTTGCTGGGCTGCTGCTCCTGATCGTCTTCCCCCAGATGGTCCTGTGGCTGCCCAACGTCCTTGGTTTTTCGTGAGTTCGGGGAGCCGGCGGGGACAACGCATCCACCGGCGAAATCGGCGGAACGCATCGACAATCGAGCGCTTGCCGCGGGCGGACGGCTTGGCATGTTCCCGACCGGTCGAAGCGCCGGCCACGCGCATTCTTCCCTCCGTCTCACCGACCGGTACCCGGTTCCGCGGCAGCTCATGGTGCCGCGGAACCTTGCGGAGGTGCATGACTTGTTGAATTCGATACACCGGCATACTATACTGCGACTTGTTGTCCTCGACCTGTCACGGGAAAAAGCGGATAGGAGACGCCATGAAAGGATTTGCGGGCAAGCGGACGGTAAGAAGCTACACCATGCACATCGAGGCACCGCCGGATGCCGTGTTTCCTCTTCTTTGTCCGACGAAGGAATACGAGTGGATCGACCGTTGGGAATGCAAAATGGTTTACTCGGATTCCGGTTTCGCGGACCTGGATTGCATCTTCGAAACGAACTTCCCGGGCGAAGGTCCTGACATCTGGGTGATCAGCCGATACGAACCGCCGGCGGAAATTCAGTTCATCCGGGTCAATGATTCGAGGGCGATGCGGTTTTCCATCAGTCTCAGCGACGGCGGGACCGGGACAACCAGAGCGGTCTGGAAACAGGTCGTCACCGGGCTGACCCCGGAGGGAAACAAGCTGGTGGAGACGCTGTCCGATGAACAGTACGCCACTGAAATGAAGACGCTCGAACTCAAGGTGAACCACTTCCTGAGGACGGGGAACATGCTGCCCTGGGGTTGATCGCCCCCGGGGCGTTGCGGCCCGCGGGCCGACCGGTCTGCAGGCCCATTTCGCTTCGAAGCGGATACGATCGGTTGCCGCTTCGGCGGTCCGGTCTGCCGAAGACCATGCCGGGGGGCGGCGGCGAAGCGGAGACCTCTTCGCCCGCCTGTCGTCCGAACCTTCGCCGGTTCCTTCTCGCCGCGCCTTACGATTGCTCTCTTTCTCGCCATCTCATTTCCCGCAGCGTATCGATTGCCGTTTCGCATTTTGAAGACAGGCCGAGGCATATCCGCGATTTCGCCGAACGGGTGAGCGGCAGCATTCGGCATCCGGACCCGGCGGGGTCCGGGAGGGACATTCCACCTGGGGAGTGAAGGATATGGAAAGTCGATTCCTCAAGGAACTGGACCGGCTCCGGATGATCATCCTGGAGATGGCCGCGCGGACCGAAACGGCATTGGACAAGTCCGCGAAGGCTTTTTTCGAACGGGATGTGGAACTGGCCGAGGAGGTGATCCGCGGCGACGACGCGATCAACCGGCTGGAAGTCGACGTGGACCGGCTCAGCCTTCGCCTGCTCGCCCTGGAGCAGCCCATGGCGCGGGATCTTCGCTTCATCGTGGGTTGCATGCGGATCGCCGTCGAGTTGGAACGCATCGCGGACCTGGCCGTCAACGTGGCGCGCAGGGGGGTATTCATGAGCAGCCGGCCTCCCCTGCCTCCCAACCCGCCCCTGGAGCAGTTGGCCACCACGGCGCTGGACATGCTGCGCACGGTCATCGACTCGTTTGTCACTCAGAACGCGGATGAAGCCCGCGAGGTCTGCCAGATGGACGACACGGCCGACGATCTGAACGTGAAGGTCCTCAAGAGCCTCCTGGACCACATGGTGAAGGAGGCTCCGGCGGTGGAGCGCTCGGTTCAGACCATCATCGTTTCGAGGTGCCTCGAGCGGGTGGCCGATCAGACCACCAACATCGCCGAAAGCGTCATTTTCATGGTCCTGGGAGTGAACATCAAGCATCACTGCGAATAGAGCCCCGCCAGAAGGCTGTCCGGCCCGGGCTTCGGCCGGTCATCGACGTCTCAGCGCCATCCGCACCCGTCGGGATCCCGGTGGTGCTCCGCGCAGTCGATCGAAACGGCGCAATACGTTTCCCTCATCAACGGCGAGGAGATCAGGAAGTCGGCGGTGGAGCGGTTACAGGCGATGGGAATATTGTAGACGACCGCAATCCTCAGCAGTGCCTTCACATCGACGTCATGGGGGTGCGGCTGCATCGGATCCCAGAAGAAGATCATGAAATCGATGCGTCCCTCGGCGATCAACGCTCCCAGTTGCTGATCTCCTCCTAGCGGGCCGGACTTCAGCTTGACGACCTCGAAGCGTTCGGGGTCACCGCCCTGTTCCTCCAATTTGATTCGGATGGCCTTTTCAACCATCCTTCCGGTGGTCCCCGTGGCGATGATCCGGTGTTCGATCAGGGTTCCCCAGTTCCATTGCACCCACTCGATCAGGTCCCCCTTGCGATTGTCGTGGGCGACCAGAGCTACGTTCTTGAAGCGTTGCACCATGTTCCTCCTTGTATGGGTTGACGTCTCCCGGATGATTTCCGTCGCAGCGCAACCCGCTCCGGGAATCCCTACCATTTCGATTTCCCCCGGCTTTCCTCTTGAGTGAACGGGGCTGCCCGTATTCAGGCGGCTTTGAATCGAGCCTTCCTTTCCGCGGCCTTCTTGCACTTGATGCACTGAGTGGCCGACGGATGTGCCTTCAGCCGGTTCAATTCGATGTCCTTGCCGCATCCTTCGCAAACGCCGAAATCACCCGTCCTGATGCGTTGCAGACCGTTGAGAATTTCCTGGACCAGCCGCTCGCTGCGGCAATGCATGTGCAGCAGGAATTCCTGCTCGGTTCTGATGGAGGTGCGGTCCACCTCGTCCATGGGGTCGTGAACGGTTCCCATGCCGGCCATCTTGAGCAACCTTCCGCGCATGGCCGGGAAAACCTCCATCAGGCGCTTGATCAGAATATCGTGGAAGTACACCGACAACTCTTTGTCCATGATCCTCGCTCCCTCCTGAATCGGCGACGATTCAAGCCATTCCGTAAGCTGTTTCTCCGGTTGCCGCTCCAGGGACTATCGCAGGAGAAGGCGCAGGGAATCCCGCCCCCCGCCGGGCCATGCTTCGGGAGATTGTTCTTCCCGAAAGTCACGATTCCCTGGGCCCGCTTCCGGCGAAATGGAATTTGGGCAGGCAACCGTCTTTGTGGTGAGATTGTAGAATCCCATTGTTACGCCGTCGTGTCGGACGTGCGGAAAATGAGTGAACCGGACGGGCGGAACCGGGAGGAAAATCAGGCATGAAGCGAGTGCCGCTGCGAAGACCGCGCCGGAGTAATGGCGAATGTCACACGGTTGTAACAAAAGGGTCATCTTGACGTAATAAATGCATGATTAATTGGAGTCGACTCTAAAATGGAGGGTCCCGATGCCCAAGGCACGCATCCTTATCGTGGAAGACGATTCGGACATCCTTCATCTGCTGGCATACAACATCGAGGCTGCAAGCTTCGACGTGGTGACGGCGATGGATGGGAATACCGCCCTGGAAATGGTGAGGCGGCATCCGCCCGATCTCGTCGTTCTGGACCTGATGATTCCCGGCATCGACGGATTCGAGGTCTGCAAGGAGTTGAAACGGGGCGCGGAAACCAGGAGCGTCCCCGTGATCATGCTCACGGCGCGGGGCGAGGAAGTGGACCGCATTGTCGGGCTGGAGCTCGGAGCGGACGATTACGTGGTGAAGCCCTTCAGCCCCCGGGAATTGATCCTGCGGATTCGGGCGATTCTGCGGCGGTCCGCGACGGACGCCATGGAGGAAGGAATCTGGCGGTCCGAAGGCCTGAGCGTGGATTTCGAAGGCCACAAGCTCACCGTGGACGGTGCGGAGACACCGCTCACGGCCACGGAATTCAAGCTTCTGGCCGAATTCGTCCGCACTCCCGGGAAGGTGTTGACAAGAGACCAGCTGCTTGACCGGGTATGGGCGTATCAGTTCGAGGGCTATGCCCGGACGGTCGATACTCATGTGCGGCGCTTGCGCCGGAAACTCGGACCCCATGCGGACCGGGTGGAAACCGTGCGCGGCGTCGGATACCGTTTTCGAGGCTGAACCGATGCAACGCAATTATACCTGGAGAACCCGCATCCTGCTCTCCTTCTGGATGGTGCTGCTGTTGGCGCTGCTGCTGCCGCCGTGGTACTACTTTCGCATTCTGACCCGAGAGACGATGAACGAGACCACGAAGGCGGCCATTCAACAGCTCGGCCTCGCCCGGTGGTTCCTGGACCGAGAAAAGGAAATCCGGACCGTGGAGGACCTGCAGGACCGGATCGTCGAAATCGGCGGACAGCTTGACCTGCGGCTCACCTACGTTGCCGAGGGGGGCAGAGTCATCGCGGATTCGGTGGTGCCCCGCGCGGACATTCCCAATATGGACAACCATGCCGGCCGCCCGGAGATCATCGAGGCCCGCGACCGCGAGGTGGCGGTCGTCGCGCGGTTCAGCCGGACGACTCAAACCGAGCTGCTGCATGTCGCAAGGACGGTCGAGGGAAGGGGAACGATTCCCCCCGGAGTCCTGCGCCTGGCCACCCCACTGTCCAAAATCAGAGAACCTTTGGACCGGCTGAAAAACAGCCTCCTCCTGTTCCTTGCGCTGGTTTCCATCGCGACCGCCGGGTTGAGTTACTTCCTGGTCCGTCGATTGAACGAGCCGCTCAGGGCCATGATCCATACCGCGGGAGCCATCGCTACGAAGGATTACAGAACGCGCATTCATTCCAGTCCGGGCCAGGAATTCTATCCCCTCACCCAGTCCATCAACCGGATGGCGGAGAGTATCGAGAATCACGTGAGAACCATCACGGAGCAAAAGCAGCAACTGGAAGCGGTATTCGACGCAATGCAGGAAGGGGTGATGGTGCTCGATACGCAGGGAAGGATCCGAACCACCAACCGGAGCTTTTCCGGGCTGGTTCCCGGCGATTCCGCCGTTGCGGGTCGCCGTCCCCTGGAAGTCATCGTCAACGTGGAGTTGCAGGAATCATGCGATCGTATCATGGCCTCGACGTCGGATTCGGAGGGTGCGCCCTTCAGCCTGCAGATCACCCTCGGACAGGAACGCACCTATGACGTGAACATCGTCGGGATAGCGGACAGCCAGACGGGTGCCGGAGCGGTCGTCGTGTTCCACGATATCAGCGAACTGAAACGGCTGGAGAAGGTCCGGCAGGATTTCGTGGCGAATGTCTCCCACGAATTGAGAACTCCACTGACTTCCATCAAGGGCTACACGGAAACCCTCCTCGCCGAAGACCGGGTCGATCCGCACATGCTTTCGTCCTTTCTGCAGATCGTTTTGAAAAACACGAACCACGTGGTCAAGATGGTGGAGGACCTGCTCCAGCTTGCCAGGCTCGAGGCACAGCAAAAGCCCCACAATGCGGTTCCCGTAAATGCGGCGACCGCATTGACGGCCGCATGGAAGGCGTGCGCGCACCAGACCGAAAGCAAACGAGTGCGACTCGAAAGCACCCTGCCGGAAGGCGGGGTCTGGGTGTGTGCCGATTTCGACCAACTGGTGCAGGTCTTTCGCAACCTGTTGGAAAATGCCATTCGGTACAGCCCGGAAGGGGAGGCTGTCACGGTTTCGCATGAAGCCCGCCGGGAGAAGGTGACCTTCATGGTTCGCGATGAAGGACCGGGGATTCCCGGGGCGCATCAGCAGCGGATTTTCGAACGCTTCTACCGGGTCGAAAAGCACCGGAGCGACAACTGGGGAAGCACGGGATTGGGATTGGCCATCTGCCGGCACATCCTTCGAAACCTCGGAGGCCGAATCCGGGTGCAAAGCCCCAATACCGGCAGCACCACGGGAACCACTTTTCTTTTCACGCTTCCCGCGGTGCCGCTCGGAGCCGAGGAACCGGGAACGCAAAACGATCCAGCCGTCACGACATGACCGTGACAATAGAGAGCAAGGCACATGGGCATGCTGAAGATGGCCTCAACGAAGCTGAATTTCTTTTACGGCGGTTTCCAGGCGCTGAGCGACATCTCGCTCGAGTTCGAGCGGAACCGGGTCACCGCCCTCATCGGGCCTTCCGGGTGCGGCAAGAGCACCTTTCTTCGGTGTCTCAACCGCATGAACGACCTGATCCCCGGGGCCCGTGTCGAGGGGACTATCCTTCTTGACGGTGAAGACATCTATGCATCGGAAATGGATGTGGTGACGCTGCGTCGTCGCGTGGGAATGGTGTTCCAGAAACCCAACCCGTTTCCCAAGACCGTTTTCGAAAACGTCGCCTATGGTCTGCGGGTCAACGCCGTCAAGGATGAAACGTTCATCGCGGAACGGGTGGAGAAGAGCCTTCGCCGGGCCGCCCTGTGGGAGGAGGTGAAGGAACGGCTGCACCAATCCGCGCTCGGCCTCTCCGGCGGACAGCAGCAGCGACTCTGCATCGCCAGGGCGTTGGCGGTGGAACCCGAGGTGCTGCTCATGGACGAACCCGCTTCCGCCCTCGATCCCATTGCCACTCAAAAGATAGAGGAATTGATACAGGAACTGAAGAAGAACTACACGATCATCATCGTGACGCACAACATGCAGCAGGCGGCGCGGGTTTCGGACGTCACGGCCTTCTTCTACATCGGGGCGCTGATCGAGGTGAACACCACCGAAACGTTGTTCACCCGGCCCAAATATCGCCAGACGGAAGACTACGTCACGGGCCGCTTCGGTTGAGATTGCCTCCCGAAGGCTCCGTCACGGCAGGACCGGACCCGGCGGGGTCCGGGAGGGACATTCCACCTGGGAAGTGAAGGATATGGAAAGTCGATTCCTCAAGGAACTGGACCGGCTCCGGATGATCATCCTGGAGATGGCCGCGCGGACCGAAACGGCATTGGACAAGTCCGCGAAGGCTTTTTTCGAACGGGATGTGGAACTGGCCGAGGAGGTGATCCGCGGCGACGACGCGATCAACCGGCTGGAAGTCGACGTGGACCGGCTCAGCCTTCGCCTGCTCGCCCTGGAGCAGCCCATGGCGCGGGATCTTCGCTTCATCGTGGGTTGCATGCGGATCGCCGTCGAGTTGGAACGCATCGCGGACCTGGCCGTCAACGTGGCGCGCAGGGGGGTATTCATGAGCAGCCGGCCTCCCCTGCCTCCCAACCCGCCCCTGGAGCAGTTGGCCACCACGGCGCTGGACATGCTGCGCACGGTCATCGACTCGTTTGTCACTCAGAACGCGGATGAAGCCCGCGAGGTCTGCCAGATGGACGACACGGCCGACGATCTGAACGTGAAGGTCCTCAAGAGCCTCCTGGACCACATGGTGAAGGAGGCTCCGGCGGTGGAGCGCTCGGTTCAGACCATCATCGTTTCGAGGTGCCTCGAGCGGGTGGCCGATCAGACCACCAACATCGCCGAAAGCGTCATTTTCATGGTCCTGGGAGTGAACATCAAGCATCACTGCGAATAGAGCCCCGCCGCGCAGCAGTCCCGAGTAACCTTGCCCGTTTTTATCCCTTTCTTTGCAGCCTCGCCCGGCAGACAATGGCGACCAGGTTCATCCCGAAAACCAGCGCGATGAGGACCAGGGCCGTGCCGTATTGAAGGGGCCGCGTGACCTCGATCTGGGTTCCCGCGGTGGCCAGGACGTATATGTGGTAGGGCAGAGCCATTACCGGGTCGAACAGGGAAGCGGGCAGATGCGGCGTGAAGAACACGGCCGCGGTGAACATGATGGCGGCGGTCTCGCCGGCGGCCCGACTGATGCCGAGGATCGAACCGGTCAGCATGCCGGGGAACGCGGCGGGAAGCACTACGCGCAGGATGGTCTGCCACTTGGTCGCGCCGAGAGCCAGGGATGCTTCCCGGTACGTTGCGGGCACCGATCGCAGCGCTTCCTCCGCCGTCCCGATGATGACCGGCAGAATCAGAACCCCAAGGGTCAGCACTCCCGACAGGATGCTCACACCCAGCTTGCACCAGGTGACAAAAAAGGCCAGTCCGAACAACCCGAACACGACCGATGGAACTCCGGCCAGGTTGTTGATGCCCAGGCGGATGACGCGCAACGCCGGACCCGGACGCGCGTATTCGTGCAGGAAGATGGCCGATGCAACCCCCCAGGGAAAGGCCACCAGCATGGACCCGAAACCCAGCAAAAAGGTGCCGGCGATACACGGGAAAATACCGCCCCTGGTCATGGAATCCAGCGGCGGCTGACTCAGGAACGTCCAGTCGACGGCACGCCACCCGTTGTAAACCAGAAAGGAAATGATGATGAAAAGGGCCAGTCCGTTGACCAGGGCCGCACCGCGCAAAACGCCGAAGACCGCCTTCTGAAGCAGGTGCCGGGTCCGTATGGACATGCGGGAGCGCGCTTCGAGGGAGGGGCCGGTGGCGCCGGGCGATTCCCGGGCATCGGACGGCCGCGGGGGCGGGGGGGCGACGGGCCGGGCCGAGGAGCTCCGGTTTGCGCCCGGAAGCCGGGCAGTGATCAATTCCATGCAGGATTTCCTTTCCCTTCTACAACGTGGCGGCGCCTACCTGTTTGTGCTTTTGAGCGATAGCGTCCGCCACGAGGTTGAAGAGCATCGTGAAGATGAACAGAGCGATGCCGATGGCGAAAAGAGCGTGGTAATGGTCGCTCCCGAAAGGGGCTTCGGCCATTTCCGCGGCGATGCTCGCCGGCATCGGCCTCACCGGGTTGAATATGGAACCGGGGATCATGGCCGCTCCACCCGCAACCATGAGCACCACCATGGTTTCCCCGATGGCGCGGGACATTCCGAGGATGACGGCGGTGCTGATGCCCGAAAGCGAGGCGGGCACAATGACCCTGAGGATGGTTTCCATGTGAGTGGCGCCCAGCGCCAGGGACGCCTCCTTCAGGTCCTTGGGCACGCTGTGGACGGCGTCTTCCGAGATGCTGCAGATCGTCGGGACCGACATGAAGGCGAGCATCAGGGATGCGTTGAAGAGATTCAAGCCGGTGGCGATATCGAAAGTGTCCTGCAGGAACGGGGCGACGACAACCATCCCGAAAAAGCCGATCACTACCGACGGCAGAGCCGCCAGGAGCTCGAAAACGGGTTTGGCGATTTCCCGAACCCGCGCCGAAGCGATTTCAGCCAGGTAGACGGCGGTCATGACCCCGAGCGGGATGGCGATGAGCGCCGAAAGACACGTCACCGCCAAAGACGCGACCAGCAGGGGTAGGATGCCGAAGTCGGGCGGAGAGGAAGTCGGATACCATTCCCGTCCGAAAAGAAACCCCGTCAGGGATACCTTTCCCAGGATGGGGGCGCCTTCCACGACGAGGAAGAGCACGATCGTGGAAAGCACCAGGATGGAAATCGATGCGGTGAAAAGAAAGATCAGGCGGATCAACCGCTCTCTGGTATGACGCTTTGCGATCATCGATACAGTCTCTCAAACCTTCCACCGCCTGTCGCGGTGAAAGGCTGCCGTGCGCCGGACCATGCCCTCGGCTAATACAGGGGGACGAAACCGGCTTCTTTCACGATTTTCTGCCCCTTGAGCGGGTGCAGCACGTAGTTGATCAGCCTGAGGGCGTCGCCGGTCGGCCAGCCGCGGGTGAACATGTACAGCACGCGAGAGATGGGGAACCTGCCGTTCAGCGTGGTCTCCTCGTTGCCCGGAACGCCGTTCACCGTGAGTCCCTTGACGCTTTTGTCCAGGTACCCGATCCCCACATAGCCGATGGCGTTCTTGTTCTTCGATACGGCCTGAACGATCGCGCCGTTGGAAGCCTGAAGGAGAGCGCCCGGGAAAACACGCTCCTTTTTCATGACCTTCTCTTCCCATACTTCATAGGTGCCGGACGAGGTATCGCGGGAAATGACCACGATTTCACCGGCCGGTCCGCCCAACTCCTTCCAGTTCTTGATCTTGCCCATGTAAATGTCCTTGAGCTGATCCATCTTGATGTCCGTCAGGGTATTGGCCGGGTTCACCACCGGGACGATACAATCGTGAGCGACGGCAAAAGGAACCGGATAGGCGCCTTTCTGGACGGCGAGCTTGACCTCTTCATCCTTGATGAAGCGGGAACTGTCGGCGATGTCGGCGATCCCGTCGATGAGTGCCTTGATCCCATTCCCGGAACCGCCCCCGGAAACGGAAATGGTGACGTCGGGAAACTCCTTCATAAAAGCTTCCGCAACCTTCTGAGCAATGGGCAGCACCGTGGTGGACCCGTCCACCTTGAGCGAACCCGCGCGGGCTCCGGTTGCGATCAGGCAGACAAGGAGCAGCATAGCCGGAATCAGCCATTTCGATTTCATAACCATAGTCCTCCATCTGAATTGAGATTTCCGTTGTCCGTTTAGACAAACCGCACACTTTCGCCGGAACCGGTCCGACGCGTGTTTCGGCTCTGATCATAGGCAGGAAATGTTACGGGGATGTTACAGGTCTGTAGAGATTGGGTGAAAGCGAACCGTAGCTGTCCGAGCGGCAGGCCGGGGATGGGGAATGCTGGCGGAAAGGGATGCCCGTCCGGGGGGGAATGTGGAAGGGCGGCGACAAAGAGGAAACGGAACCTTCGACACGGGGTTCCGTTCCCTTCTCAGCTCCCCGCCTTCGCGAGCGCGTCCATGAGGCCGAGAAAACGTTCGGGAGGGACATAGCCGACCACGCGCAAATCCTTGCGTTCGCGTCCTGCCGCGTCAAGGAAGACGACGGTCGGGACGCCCCGGATTCCGTACTGCTGCATAAGCCGCCGATGCAGAGGGCCCCCTCCCGCGGTGAGGTCCACCTTGAGCATGACGAAGCCGTTCCGGGCGCGTTCCACCACGGAAGAATCGCTGAAGGTGAATCGTTCGAGTTCCCGGCACGGCATGCACCAGGCGGCGAAGAAATCGATGACGACAGGCTTTCTCAGCCTCTGCGCCTCCTGGAGATTTTCCTCGGAATAGGGCTTCCATTCCACGCCCGCGCCGCGCATCGCCCCCGAAGCCACCAGGAACGCGGCCAGCGCAAAACATATCAGGCCCGTGGCGGCTTTTGTCCGGAGGAAGGCCTGGGAGTCGTCCATGGTTCGGTCGACCCATCCCAGGTGCACCCCGGCGGCCACGGCCACCGCCGCCAACAGCCAGGATTCAGCGAAAACCGGAAGAACCGGGCTCGCAAGGTGAGCGGCCATGCCGATCAGCACCCAGCCCATGAGCTTTCTCACCCAGACCATCCATCCGCCCGATCGGGGCAGCCGGTCGAGATACCCCGAAAACACGGCCAGGACGAGCAGAGGGCACCCCAGGCCGAGGCTCAACGCGAAGAACACGAGAAAACCGAACAAGGGGCTTCCGATACCGGCCACCCAGGTGATGAGACCCAATACGAACGGGCCGATACACGGAGCGGTGACGATCCCCAGGGTCAAACCCATGAACACGCTGCCGAAGTACCCCGGGTAGGGCTTGGCCGCCGCTTGCGTGAGGCCGGCCGGCAGCCGGAGCTCCCAAAAACCGAAGAGGCTGGTCGCAAAGACGACCAGAACGACGGCCACGGCCGAGAGCACCATGGGATTCTGCAACAGGCCGCCCATGAGCCCGCCGGTCAGGGCCGCGATGACACCCAGCAGGGAATTCGTGACCGCCAAGCCGGCCACGTAACACAAACCGTGCGCGACGACCGATCCCGGGCCGGTGCCGGTGCCGGCCCCTGTCGCCCTTCCGCCGAAATACGAGACGGTGATGGGAATCAGCGGATAAACGCACGGGGTGAGGTTGAGGGCCATTCCGCCGGCGAAGATCCCCAGAAGCGTCCATATCATCGTCCAGCCCTGGAGCGGGGCGGTGGGGCCGTTCGGGGCGTCCATCGAGGGAACGTCCACCGGGGAGACCGCACATCCGGCAAGCCACAGCGCGCCCACGGCGGCGGAGGCCGCCAGCGTCACGATCAGCCACTTCCGACTTCGCATGTTGAGCCCTTATGAGCGAGAGCGGACTGGACTTCCGGTGGAAGCCTGCCCTCTCGTTCCACCTTCAAAATGAAACACACTCCGCTTTCCCGGGGAACGCACCGAAATTCCGGGGCGGTCGGGCCGCCTCCGGGACCGTTTCGTCAAGCGTCTTCAAGAAGCTGTCCATGATGATCGACCCCTTGCGCGGGTCAAAACGTATTCCTGTCCGAAAGCGAATCCTTGGCAATCGTGCCCAGCATCCTGACGACTTCGAGGGTTCTCGGATCGCTCAACTCATAGTAGACGAACGCTCCGTTGCGCTCGATCTTGACGAGCAGGGTACGTTTCAGCTCGCGAAGATGGTGGGAAACGAGCGGCTGCGACAAACTCAGTTCTTTGGCAATGCCGCCGACCGATTGCTTTCCCCTGCTGATGCAATCCAGAATGCGCAGCCGGTTTTCATCGGACAGGCTCTTGGCCAGATCGGCCGCCGACTGCAGGTGTTCGCGCTGCAAAGCCGGTCCTTTCCGAGCGCCTCGACCGCGAGATGGACCGCCTATTCCCATGGCCTTATCGGGGGGTGTACGTCTTGCACCGTCGGATTGCGACATCGCCTCGGCTCTCCCTTTCGTTCCGGAGTGGATGGCTGCCCGGTGCGCGGGCGGGCCGCGCGCTGCCGGCCGCTTCACGGTCGATCTTCGACTCCTGTGAAATGCCCGCCTTCCCGCGTTTCCTCGCTTGAAATCAGTACATAAACAATTATTTATATAATAGGGGGCGCCCGTCAACTCATTTTTTGGTCCAGGCAGGCCCGCATCCCGTGCCGTTTGTGCCGGGCTGCCCCGGAGACGCTTTGAAACGTCGTGTCGCGCGGCAGCTGAGTACCGAGTCGCCTTTTGGCTGGATTTTGTCCCCGGGGAGGTGATAGGCTTCGCTCCGGTGATTTACCGTGAATGCCTTGAACACCGGGCGGCGAGGACGGGGTTCGACGCGACCCGGCTTCGGGAATCGCGCAAGGGGCGTGCGGACCGTCCCGGGAATGCTTCTTCACCCGGGAGCGACATTGCCGGCGCGGTGCGAAGGGACTGCATGCAGGAGGGGGATTCGGAGGAGGCCGATGCCTTCCGTCTTTTCCCATGCCGTTGCGGGGGCCGCCATTGGAGTGGCCCATCCCAGGGGTTCCGTTCCCCGGCATGCCTGGGCGATGGGCGCCTTATGCGCCGTGCTGTGCGATCTGGATGTAATCGCCTTTCAACTCGGCATCCCGTACGGCCACGTTCTCGGCCACCGGGGATTCTTCCACGGCATCGTGTTCGCCGCGCTGATCGGCGCCTGTGCGGCCTTTGCGGCGGTGCTGATGCGAAAGCGTCAGTTCTCGGCGCTCGCCCTGTTCAGCCTCGCTTTCCTAGCCGCTGCCTCTCACGGCATCCTGGATGCCGCGACCGACGGCGGCCTGGGGGTGGCATTTTTCTCTCCCTTTTCCGAGGAGCGCCATTTCCTGCCGTTTCGGCCTATCAGCGCTTCGCCGTTGAGTTTACGAAGGTTCTTCACCGCCAATGGTTTTCGGGTTATCTCGAACGAGCTGCGATGGGTCTGGTTGCCGTCCATACTGATCATTTGTACCACGGTGAGCGTTCGCCGGTGGCGCGATCGCCCACCTGCTCGCCGCGCCCCGGGGGGAACGGCCCAACAGTCGTGAACGTGGAAATTCAAACGGACGGCATTTCGGAGAAAGGCTCAAGGCTTGGGATTGAACCAGGGGTACGAATACCGGGAGCAGATCGACGCGCGAGGGGCCGGTCTTACGGTCCGGGAGTACCTGGCCGCCGCATACCGTCATTCTTCGGAGGCGGAATGGATGGCTCGGCTGGAGAACGGTGAAGTATGCCTGGATGGCCGGCGGGCGCGAGGGAGCGTCGTTCTGAAACCGGGCCAGTGGCTGGCCTGGCGGCGTCCGCCCTGGGAAGAGCCGGACGTGCCGCTCGCGTATGCCGTCCTCCACGCCGATGAGGACCTCCTGGCGGTCGCGAAGCCTCGAGGTCTTCCCACGGTCCCCGCGGGCGGCTTTCTCGATAACACGCTTCTCGCCCTGGTCAGGCGGGTCTGTCCCGAAGCCACTCCCGTGCATCGCTTGGGGCGTGGGACATCGGGAATCGTGCTGCTGGCGCGCACGGCACGTGCCCGGTCGGTTCTCGCAGCGGCCCTGCGACGCAACGAAGTGACAAGAACCTATCGCGCCCTGGCCGGCGGAGTGCCTTGCCGGGGTACGTTCACGGTCGGGTCTCCCATCGGTCCCGTGCCGCATCCGCTCCTTGGAAGCGTGCATGCCGCCAACCCCGCCGGCCGACCTGCGCTCAGCCTGGTCGAGGTCCTGGAGCGACGAACGGGCTGCTCCCTGGTCGGCGTCCGCATCAAAACGGGAAGACCTCATCAGATACGGATTCATCTTGCGTGGGCAGGACATCCGCTGGTCGGGGACCCGCTTTATGCTCCGGGGGGAGTGATCGTGGAAGGGGGATGCGCGCTCCCGGGAGATCCGGGATACCTGCTTCACGCGGAGAGCCTGCGCCTGCTCCATCCCGCAACGGGAGAGCCCTTCGAATTATGGTGCCGGCCTCCGCCCGAGCTCCGGCTCCGGTCGGAATAATGCTTGAATCGTGAACGGCCGCCTGGCGGCGGCGGCGGGCGCCCGCCGAATCCCGCCTTCATTTCTTCCGTTTCAGCAGTGCCTCGAGTCCGGCGAACGGCTTGAACGTGGACGCAGGTTCGCGTTCTTCGCCCGCGATCGGTTCGTCATACCATTCACCGTCCTGGCCGCGGGAGTGTTCGTTGTCGTGGCAGTAGAGGCACAACAGCTCCCAGTTGCTGCCGTCCGGAGGATTGTTGTGGTGATTGTGGTCCTTGTGGTGGACTGTGAGCTCCCGGAGCCTTTTTCCCGAGAATTCGCGGCCGCACCGGGCGCAAATCCAGGGGAGGATCTTCAGAGCCCGTTCCCGATAGGATTTTTCCCGAAGCGCACGATCGCGCCGGGCTTCTTCATCCTTTCCGTCCATTCGCATTCCTTCCATTCGCCATCTTTTCGACGGGGTGACGGCGAGCCTTCTCGATTCCAATCCCCGGCTCTTTCAACGGCCTGACGTTTGGAGGGGATTGTTCGATGCACTCTCAGCATAGCACTTCTCCGGTTTCCCCGCAACGATTGTCCCGCGCGGCTTCCCGTGCCGATTCGCATTCAAGATTCCGCAACACCGGTTCGCCGGGCTGTGCGGCTGGTGTGTCATGCCATACCCTTGCGGCGGCGAGATCGTCCGCAGGGGCGTGCCGGTCGGACGTACAAGGGGAAGACTTTATGCCCTCCAGTCAAAATTGTCGTCTTGAACACAGGTTCGTGTCAGGTCAGTGAACGTGGTGCTTCGAACGAATCGCGGTCGCCGATTGCCGAAATGCCGCAGGGTGGGATGCCGGGACAGCGCCGGAGACCGCGGATGCATACGGTGGCGTGCTTGTCTCAGCCGAGCATCACCATGAGCAGCGCTCCAATCGCCAGGCTCAGTAGGATTCCCAGGGGGATGGTCCGGCGGAGGATCTCCGCTTCCCTGCCGATGGCACCGCACATGGAAGCGGCCAGGGCAACCTTCATGGGAGAAGACAGGGAGCCGACGGCACTTCCCACCGCCATGCCCGCGGCGAGAAGAGACGGCGGCACATGGAGGAGTTGGGCCGTGGTGACGTGGAGTTTCCCGAACAGCACGATGGATGCCGTTCCGTAGCCGGTCAGGAACGTGCCCGCCCAGCCGACCAGGGGGGCGAACAACGGGTAGAGCCTGCCGGATATCCCGACCAGGCCGTGGGCCAAGGTGTGGGGGATGCTGCACGAGGGGTCCGATTCCGCAAAGCCCGGGTGATAACCCGAAAAGGAGATGATCTGGCCGGCCATGCCGAAGAGCGCCATGGCAAGAACCGGCCGCCAGGCTCGCAGATTGGCGGCGGCGAAGTTCCTCCGGACCCTGGAGCGGTCGCGGACGATCCGCGCCGCAAGAAGGTAGGACAGGATGATGTAAGTGTACGCGGAGGCCAGCGGACGAAAATGGATGTCATGACCCGGCACGACGGCGACCGTCCCGGGCCAGGTTTCCATGGCCGCGCGCTTGACGGGTTCGATGAGGTTGACGGAGAAAAGACAGACCACCAGGAAAAGCAGCGGAGCAATGTCCGCGAGAAGTTTCGGCGGCAGGTGCCGGCGGCGCAACCCCGGGAGGCTCAGACCGAAAATGACGACAAGCCCTCCGGCCAGGCCGGCCACCGCTCCTCCAACATAGCGGGCGGCAATCACCGTTCCGCCCCCCGCCAGCAAGGCCACGACCGTGAGGAGCGGAAAAAGGGAGCCCCATTCCCTGCCCCGCCCCAGCAGCCATGGCATCGCGTAAATGATGAGCGCCGTCGCGAATGCGGAAAGCAGCGCGACATCCCGGGTCAGAAGTTCCATTTCCAGCCCGGTCACGAAAAGCAATACGGTGAGGATGGCCCCGCCTAGTTCGAGGATCATGAGGCCGGCGTAGCCCGCAACCGAAAGAGCCGCGGCACCTGTTGAGGGAAGGCCCGCCGTGAGCAGCATCGGAGCAACTATCGGTTCCGCCACGATCCCCGCGCCTTCCGTGAGGTTCCCGACGCCCACCGCGATCAGTAGGACATTCTGCCACCAGTTGCTCGTGATGCTCGAGAACCATCCCACGACGCGGGACAGAGAACCGGTTTCCAGGAGCAGTCCGCAGAGCAGCATTCCGGAATGGATGACCAGCAGCAGGGGCAGATTGGTCAGCAGACCGTCCAGTCCCGCCAGCAGGACGACGACCGGCGAGGTCTTGAACCAGACGAGCACCAGCCCGATCGTGTACGCAGTCCCCCAGACGGCCAGCTCCAGTGCCTGGCGTTTGAAGCCCAGGGCCAGTGCCATGATGAGAAGAATGGGAGTCCAGGACATGAAGAAATCGAAGGGATCGATCGCCATCCGTCAGTCCGAGTCTAAACAAGTCGCGTGGCAAAAGCGGGCACTGTCGCGCCCGGAACTCGTATCACCTGGCCGCCGGGGGTTTCCCCGAAGCACTGTGCTCACCGCCGATACCACCGGACTCCGGCTTCAGTTCCGCTCCGTATTCCTTAAGCAAACGCAACGCTTCCCGGCAATCGTCCCGGAAGCCGGCAGGGCAGACGGAATGACAGGAGGATGCAAGCACCAGTTGCAGTTCCAGCAGGGCCTCTTCGGTTTTTCCGAGCTTATAGAGTGTCTCGGCCAGAAACAGATGGTTGGTGCTGTTCCTGGGGGCGATCCTCACCGCGGTGCGAAGGTGTTCGAGCGATTTCTCCATGTCGCCCTCTGAAAGCGGCCAACACGGCGCCTGGCACCTCACGCGTCCCAGCACCCGGTGAGGTCCGCCCTGGTCGTAGGCCTCGTCCAGACCCAGCGCGACCTCCATCTTGTCAACGATGACCGGCACAAGGCGGAGCCCCCGGCCGGCTCCTCCGATTTCAGCCAGTCCGGCAAGATTCATCCCCAGCCAGTAATGGCCCTCCACCTTCGCCGGGTATTCCATGGAGAGAATCTCCGCGTAATAACGACCTTTCTGAAAATACCGCTCGCTTTCGCTCTTCTCGCCAAACTCCCCCAGCATGAAACACATCCGGGCCAATTCGGTCAGTGTGACGTCGCTATGTTCTCCGGTCCGCTGCAACTCACTTTCGTGACTCAGTATCTCACGGCCAATTTCGGAAGGATCGAACCGGTCTTCCGAAATCAAGGCCGAGACGCCCGGCGGCTTCTTTTTGACGATCGAAGGGCACCCGGCCCTGCCTGGTGGGGATGCCGGGGACTTTGCACAGAGGTTCTGCAGGCACGGAGCGCACCCGCAAAGCATAATGGAAAGCACGATGCATGCAAGAGTTTTTGACAGAGCCGCAGACCTCATTTTGCGTCCCCTGTGGAAACCTCGGCACCTGTCGTCTTATCGGCGACAATGTCCAGCCCGCTCCGCCGCGGGGTCGTTGACCAGGAACCTGGTTTGTCATCCGGAATCGCAGGAAGTGAGAGTAGAGAGCACGGCAGCTCCGGAGCACAAAGCCGGGTGAAAACGCTCACCGGGATTTCTCATTCCGGGCGCAACACCCGCTCATTACCCTGATGATTATTTTATAGCGCCTTGCTTACCGTGAGGCAATGGCCGACAAACGAGGATGGCGACATTTCGAGAGGCGGGCTCGCAGGATTTCTATTTGAGATAAGGGCAGTCAAAATCGTTCGGAGCAGCTTCGGCCGCCGTTCCACAAAGCCCGCAATGCGTCTTCGGTTCGGCCGCCCGGCAATCCGCGGGCGCGTCTTCGGGTTGGCGGAGTTCCTGACCGGAGGACTGGTCTTCACCGATGCCTTCAGAAGCCCCAATCAACTCCTCGGGGCCGTCGCCCGCTACGACGGGAGAGCGGCTGCCGGCGTTTTCCTCCGATCCTCTTCGAAATCCCACGGCCTCCTCCGTTCCATCAGTGCACGCAAATCAAACAGCGACTGTCTTGGGGGTACAATTGCCGAATGTCCGTGACCGAAAAACCTTGCCGGCCAAGTGTCGGCTCCGGGTCCGCTCATTTCGGGAATCACTCGCATCCCGGGCCTGAACCCGAATCCCTCCCGCATCAGGAAATGGTGTCGTGCCGGCAACATGGCGTTCCCAACCCTTCATGCCCGGGCAGCGACATTTCGCCATGCACGACGTCGGACTGCTCGGAAGCATCTTGGACGAAATGAACCGGTCGGTCAAAGATTTTCGATGCTCAGCCCGATTCGCAAAGTTCGCATGAAATAGTTCTTGATTCCGCGATGGGCTCCGGATAACCATGGAGCCGAGGCGCCGCGTGCGGGGGGATCGGCGTGGATGCGCCTGACCGTTTCTCGGCACGTTATAAGAAACAAAGTCGGGCGGCCTCGGGTCACGCGGCCGCGGGACTGAATTTCCTGGATCAAGGGTACCCGCGGGGAATGACACTTTGTGTGAAAATACCCTCGGCCCGGTACATTTTCACGCTTCGTCGTAAGCCCCCGGATCATGGAAAATGTGAAAAGTGTAGGTTTGACCCCGGATGTGGAAAGGAGAAACGCACGTGAGCAGGCGAACGGTTTTCAGAGTGCGAACCGCAGCGTGCCTTTCGGCCGCGATCGCGCTGCTGTTGTCGGTGATCGGCGCTGCATCGGTCTTTGCCGCAACTTACTACGTGGCCGTGACGGGCAGCGACGGCAACCCGGGCACCCGCGCTCGACCCTGGCGCACCGTACAGAAGGCGGCCAGGACCGTTCCGCCGGGGAGCGTGGTATACGTGCGCGCGGGGGTGTATCACGAACGTGTTGAGGTTTCGGTTTCCGGCACGGCCGACGGCGGCGGCATCACCTTCCGTAACTATCCTCATGAGACCGCGGTCCTCGACGGGACCGGCCTGGTCGTGCCTCTCGCAGAAAACGGAATGTTCTTTGTCGATGACCGCGATTATATCACCATAAAAGGTTTCGAGATCCGCAACTACCGGACGTCGAGGAAGGATGCGGTGCCGGCGGGCGTGCACGTGCGCGGCGCCTCCCATCACATCAGGATTCTCAACAACCGGATTCACCACATCGAACACAACGGAACCCTGGAGACCGGCACGGACGCATTTGGAATTGCCGTATTCGGCACGCGGGGGGCCCAGTCCATCAACAATCTCATCATCGACGGAAACGAGCTGTATGCCCTCAAGCTCGGATCAAGCGAATCACTGGTCGTGAACGGCAACGTGGAACATTTCCGGATCACCAGCAATGTCGTGCATGACAACAACAACATCGGCATAGTGGCCATCGGGTTCGAGGGGGTCTCCCCCTCTGAAGCCACCGACCAGGCACGCGACGGCGTGATTGTGAACAACACCGTGTACAGGATCGATTCCTACGGCAACCCGGCCTACGGAAACGATCGCAGCGCCGACGGCATATACGTGGACGGCGGGCGCAACATCGTCATCGAACGCAACATCGTGCACCACTGCAACATCGGGATCGAGCTGGCCAGCGAGCATTTCCGAAAGGCCACCCGCTACGTCACGGTTCGGGACAATTTCGTCTACCTCAACGACATCACGGGCATCTCGATGGGCGGGTACGATACGCGACGCGGCAGCGCCGAGCACTGCACCGTCGTAAACAACACCCTGTTCCGCAACGACCGACTCCAATGGGGCAACGGCGAATTGTGTCTCCAGTACAAGACCCGCAACAACGTGATCGAGAACAACATTTTCCACGCCAATGCGCAGAGCGTGCTCATCAGCAACGCGTTCTCGGACAATAGCGGCAATGTAGTTGATTATAATGTTTTTTATGCCCCGGACGGTCCGGCGGAAAGCGTGTGGCAGTGGAAGAAAGTCGACTATACCGGTTTCGCGGCATACCGGACCGCCACCGGCAACGATCTTCACTCCCGCTTCGCAAACCCCCGCCTGGTCAGCACAAGCCTGCCCGACCTGCATCTTCGGGCGGCGTCACCCGCCGTCGACGCGGGCCGGAACCTCGCCGTGGCCGGGACGAAGGACATCGACGGACAACCACGGATTCACAACCACTCCATCGACATCGGAGCCGACGAGGTCCAATAGGCGGCCGACGGCGGTATCGGCGCTCCTTACACCTTCTGCGCGGGCAGCCCGAGGCCCTGTCGCTTTTCTTCGATATGGCGCCGAATCGCAAGGGCCGCCTTTTCCGGGTCGGGCTCCACGCTGAAGGTCGCTCCAACCACGTCCTGAAGCCCTTCGGTCAGCAATTTGACGACGTTTATGCTGCCGGTGACGGGAGGCATCGGCCCCAGCACCGTGTACACGCCGGATGCCACGAAGTAGGCACCGATGGCCACGGCCTTTTCCGAATACCATTCGGGTGCCGCCCCGGCGATGGGAAGATCGCTGATGTCGGTCCCCAGGGCGTTGGCCAGGACGGAAGCGAGCACCAGGATGCGCACGTTGTCCACGCAGCTTCCCATGTGGAGAACGGGTGGAATTCCAAGGGCGGAGCAGATTTCCCGCAAACCCGGTCCCGCCATTTGCGCGGCGTCGGCCGCTTTGAAGCCGGCCTTGGCGGTGGCCACTGCGGCGCATCCCGTATCGACCACCAGGATGTCGTTTTCGATCAGTCTCTTGGCCAGGGTCACGTGCCCGAAGTCCTGGCGGATGCGCGGATTGTTGCACCCCACGATGCCGACCGCGCCGCGGATTGTTCCGGACTTGAGGGCATCGATGAGCGGCTGCGGAGTCCCGCCCAGCGCGCCCAGGATGGTCTCCACGGAGAACCCCCCGACAGCGTTCACGGGTTCCACCGGAATGTAGACCTCACCCCGGTTGGTGAAGTTTTCGATGGCCTCTTTCACCAGCGCCCGAGCCGCTTCGGCGGCGTTGTCGGGGTGGAATTCCCGGTGTTCCATTCCCGGGAATCGGGCCTTGTCGCTGGTGCTCACCATGCGCGTGTGGTAGCAGGCGGCCACCGTTCCCAGGGAAGGCATGATGCACTGGTAGTCGACGATCATCATGTCGACCGCTCCGGTGGTGAGCACCAGTTCGGTGGTCAGGTGATTTCCCGCCATCGCCACCCCGCTGCGCATCAGCAGTTCATTTCCGGTACAGCACACCCCGGCCAGGTTGATGCCGGCGGCTCCTTTTGAGGTGGCCAGTTGAAGCAGGTCTTCGGACCTGCAGGCGAGGAGGACCATTTCCGACACCACCGGGTTGTGCCCGTGCACGATGATGTTCACCTGGTCTTTCTTGAGGACCCCGACGTTGACCGCGGTGGCGGCCGGTTTGGGAGTGCCGAAAAGGATATCGGACAATTCGGTTGCGATCATCGATCCGCCCCATCCGTCCGACAGAGCGTTGCGCAGCGCCTGCAGCAAAAGGCTCTGCCAGTTGTTGTCCACTCCCATGTGAGTCCGGTGCATCATTTCCGCCGTTTCCCGGTCGATCCCCCTGGGGGCGATGCCGAACTTGTCCCAGACCTGGCGACGCCTGGCCGGCGCTCTGCGCAGAAGCGTCAGAGCCTTCTTTCGCGTTCCGAAATCCTCCTGCATGGCGTAGGCGAGTTGCTCGGCAATCTTGAGGTCGTCCTTTCCGTCCGAAGAGATTCCGTATTCGGAGGCGACCCGCTTCAATTTCTCCGCGTCCCGGATCCGGTAGCCGGACGCCTTGCCCTTCGCAACTTCATCGAGCACTTCGATGAGGTCCCGTCCGTGATCGGAATGCGATGCGGCCCCCGCCGCAATCATGCGGCACAGGTTGCGGGCGACGATGATGTCGGCATCCGCCCCGCACACCCCCTTTTGCGGTCCCTCGCCGAAGGGATCGATGCGGCAGGGCCCCATGACGCAGATCCGGCAGCTCAACCCCATTTCGCAGTAACCGCACTGGGGAAGCTGGTTTTCGAAACGGTCCCAGACGGTTTCAACCCGGTCTTTTTCAGCCTTCTCCAAGAGCAACTGCCCATCTCGAGTGATGGTCCGCCCGGCATAAGTATCGTTCATGGGTACCCCCTTCACAGGCGTTCACGGCTTGCGCCGTCGGTCCGTAACGGTGTCTGGCCGGACCGCGTTGGGCAAGCAGGGTTTGCAGGTCGGTCTCACGGTTGGCCGACGTGGAGTTCTTTCCTCTTGTGGCCGATGAGCAGCGCAAAGCGGGGGGAACCGGCCGGCAACTCGGCCTGGGACACTCCGAGGGAGACGCTTCGAGCCACCTCGTCCGTCTTGCGCTTCAAGGCCGCCCCCGGTTCCTCGAAGGTCAGCGCGTTCACCTTGCACACCTCGACGCAGGCCGGGATCAGGCCTTTCTCCTGCCGTTCGAAACAGTTGTCGCACTTGACGGCCACCACTTTGCCTGGAGGGGCATGGCAGTCTTCGTGGTAGCGGATCACTCCGAACGGGCAGGCCATCGCGCAGGATGCGCAGTTGATGCACTTGTCCGGGTCGATGAGGACCGTATCCAGTTCCTCATCCCGAAAGATGGCCCCCGGAAGGCAGGCCAGAAGACATGGTGCCGGGTCGCAGTGGCGGCAGCGGTTCGGAAACCCCTCGTGGCACAGCCCCACGCCGACGTGAATCCTGGGTTTCGGCACGGGAGATTCCAGGATCGCGGCGAAGAGCTTACGACTCCTGGAATGTGCGGCCGCGCACGCGGGCATGCATTGCATGCACCCCACGCATCGTTCCGGGTGTACGATGACTTTTTTCATGATGCATCCTCGATTCTTCGGATACCAACACGCGATGGTTCCCGGTGGAGAACGGTTTCGATCACGGCCGTCAAATAAACAGCCGGCGGCAGTTGAATCCGGGCGCCAGCATCTTTTCCCCGGGGATTCGCACCGCGACGCCCCCCTGTATCAAGGCGACCAGGACGCCTCCCTGCTCGATGTCGTTGACCAGGGTCATGCCGACCAGCCGGTCCTCATGAAAAACCAGCTTGCGGTAGGACCTGCGGCGGCGGTCGATCGCACTGACGATCTTATAACGGTCGTCTCCGGGGGGATTGACGATCCCCGCCGTCATGACGTCCAGACCGAAAATCCGGATGACGTTGCGGCTCAGGCTACCCTTGTAGGCCACCGTGCGCCCCGCCATGTTCATCCCGGCGATGCGGCCCTGGGCGACGGCTTCCGGCCAGATGGCGTTGACCCAGCGGCTGTTTCGGGCAATATCCATGGATTCCGCCACGTCGCCGGCGGCATAGATATCCGGGGCCGTCGTCCGGAGATGCTCATCGACCAGGATGCCCAGGTCCACGGCGATCTTGTCGCGCGGGACGAAGCCCAGGGCGGGAAGAACTCCCTTGCCGACGACCACCATATCGCATGGGATTTCCGTCCCGTCCGACAGGTGAGCCCGCCGCACCGCCCCGTTTCCGTCGAATGCGGCGACGTCGGTTTCCACCCGCACTTCCAGCCCGCGCGACACCAGCTCTTCGAGGATCATTCGTCCGGCATGGGAATCCACCTGCTGGGAGAGCGGGTATCCGGAGCGGATCAGCATGGTCACCTCGATGCCGCGGCGCAGCAGACCGTAGGCCGCCTTGAAACCGACCAGGCCGCCTCCCAGGATGAGCGCCCTGCGCACTTGGGGCAGCGCCTGGAGCATGCCGCGAACGTGCTCTTGAGTGCGCATGAAAAAGATGTTCCCGAGGTGACGGTTCTCGGCCCTGATCGGTCTCGGGTCCGCGCCTGTGGCAAGCAGCAGACGATCGAAGGGAATCGGTCGTTCATCCCCGATACGCACGGACTTCCCATCCACGTCGATAGCGCTCACTCGATGACCCAGAACGGGCCTGATTCCGGCCCGCTCGTAAAAGTCGGCGTCACGGATGGGCAGCCGGTCACCGGTGATGGAACCCTCCAGGACCATGCTGATCATGGGGCGGCAGTAGGGCGGAGCGGTCTCGTCGCCGATCATGACGATGTCCGCATCGGGGGTCATGCTCCGGATCGTTTCGGCGGCGCTGATTCCTGCAATGCCGTTGCCGATGATCACGTGTTTCATAGCATTCTCCTGCGGGGGAGAACCAAAGAAACCGTATCGAAAAAGGGAAAAGGGAGCTTTCTGCAAACCTACCGTATGGTCGAAGCATAAAATATGGGACAAGAATCTGTCAAGCAGGTGCGCGGCCGGCGACGGAATTTCTCCCGGGCGGGAGGAGGCGCCGGATCGGATGTATCGCGCGGAGCCCCGTTCCGGGGTTTACGCGGCCGGCGCGCAGGGCGTTCACCATTGGCCGCCGATGAGGGTTTTCCTGATCAGGGCGTGAAGATAGGTCATCTCTTCTTCGGGGAGTCCTTCGCCGAACCGGACCGAGGCATTGTCCCCGCAAGCCGTGATTCCCCGGGAACCGGCGCGTTTCATCAACCACAGGACACTGTCGGGCACCGGGCGGCCGTCGGACAGTCTCGGCACACCGGTGTTCGGCAATTCCTGTCTCGGAAGCCCTCCCGGCAGCTTGATGGTGTCCAGCATGTTCTTCATGGTTGGCAGCTCCAGTTCCTGCAGCTCGTTCGAAGGGATTTCCGTGAGCTTGACCTTGCGTCCGATCCGCTCCTGCACGCGCAGAAAAGCGGGCGTCACGGTGACGACGGTTCGGTTCCTCGAAGCCGGGAACACTTTGCCGACCACGGACCACAGCGGCCCCAGGATGAACACCACGAGGAATACGCCCATGAGCGCGTAGCGAACCGCGGGGGGAGCGGGGAGCCTGGTGAACGGCAGAAAGAAGTACAGACCGAATCCGACGAAGAGCGCCATCCCAACCAGGTGCAGCAGCCTGGAGAGCCCGGAGGTCTTCACGGGGATCTCCAGGATCAGTCCGTCGCCGGTTTCCCTGATGATCGTTTTCATCTGGAACGGAGGATCGGGCAGGCGCGAGGTGTCCTCCTTCAATCGCCGGACGCGATCGCGAAAGGATTCGTACAGTTTGTCCGGTTCCCGGAGGACTTTGACGCCACTCGATGAATCTTCCAGGGGCAGGGACAGGAATGCGGCTATTTCCTTGGCGGCGCGGCGCGCCTCGTGGTAATCGGTGGGGGAGCAGACAGCCACCGGTTTGACGAGGTCCCCTTCCAACCGGACGGGGTAGGTATCCGGAGAATCGCTGTCACCGGAATCCTTGGTGAGAGTGACCCGGCGGACGTCGCCCAGGGAATGCTCCGTGCGCTTCATGGGGACCAGAAGTCCATGCCAGCGGATGACTAGCCCGTTGCGCCGGTCCAGGGTCATGCCGGTCCTGCCGAAGACGAGCACGGCCCCCACCGCGGTGAACGTTCCTCCGAAGACGATGTAAACAAACCACGGGATGGCTTCGAAATTCTCCACCGGTATGATGCGCAACGGAGTCTGCAGGACGAAAAGACCCGCCAGCAGAAACGGCAGGCCGAAAATGGAGAGGCATCCCCCGCCGCTCCGGGTCTCCACCAGGTCCGGATCGTGGGTCGGTACGAAACGCGACCCGAACCCCTTCGGTCTCGGACCGCTCCAGTCAACGGTTCTCGACATCGCTTCACTCCGAGGTTTCGCTTTCAAATCATCGGTGAATTCCCAACCTCTGTCCAATGCCAAGGACATCCCGATTTCCCGGTCCGGGAAGATCCCGACCTGTATCGAGGCGGATGGCCCGGTGAAATCGAGGAATCCATCCAGCCCGCACTGTATTTCGAATATCGGCCGTTATCAATCCTTTCCTGAAGGAATCGGCTGTGCCCGGGCACTCATCGGTTTTTGATGCAAGGTCGCAATCGGCTGCGGGTGGGAGGCGGGGATCTGTTATACAATGGAGTGGGGACAGGTTCGATTGCAGAGCGCGCAGCCCCGGAGTATTCACGGAGTCCACGCTCTGCACGACAAAGGGGGAAGTCATGCGTCATGAAGTTATTGCCGATGCGGAAGAAAGTCTGCTCCTGATCATCGACGTTCAGGAGGCAATGGTGAAGGTGATGCAACGAATGAAGCCGACGGTCGACAGGGTCAACCAGTTGATCGAGTCCGCTCGAATACTGGACGTGCCGATCATGGTCACCGAGCAATACCGGAAGGGACTTGGAAGCACTGTCGCGCAGGTGAAAACGGACCTGGACGCCAACCCCGCTTTCCACAAGGAGCATTTCAGCGCCTGCCTCGAAGACGGTTTCCTCGAGACCGTTCGCGGGTTCGGGCGACGCAGGATAGTGATCGCCGGCATGGAAACCCATGTCTGTGTGCTGCAGACGGCGCTTGATCTCATCGCATCCGGCTACCAGGTGCATCTGGTGAGAAACGCCGTGACTTCCAGGTTCAAGGAGGATTGGGAGACTGCCGTAGAGCTCCTTCGGGATGCGGGCGCGGTGATCACCACCGCGGAAATCGTCATCTTCCAGTGGGCGCGGCGCGCCAATACCGAGCGATTCAGAAGGCTCCTGCCCATCGTGAAGTAAAACCGGGGAGAGAACACGCGTTGCGCTCCCGGGACAAGGAGAGCGGCGCCTCACGGCGCATGAACCGGGAGAAACGCGGCCGGTCGCCCCGGGCGATCACCTGCTTACCCACAACGCGGGTTTGTTCAGCATTTCGAGCAACTCCATCCCTTTGGAGCTCATGAACCCGCGCTCGGCCGCGTTTTCATCGGCAGTTCCGTGCCGTCCGACGGCCACGACCGCGTAAGCGTTCGCGGCTGCTTCCCGCCAGATCGCCTTCCCCGCGTCCCGGGCGCGGATCACCAGGCTCCTGATTCGATGTTCCGGGATGCCGCTGCCGCAAAGCCGCTCCCTGGACGTTTCCATGATTTCCTTCACGTTCCGACCCGTTCCCTCGTCGACATGCAGCAGCGTGATCCGGTGCCGCACCTCTTTTTCCAGCATCGAGACCACATGATCGACGATCCTCTGGCTGGCGTCCGACCCGTCGACGCACAGCAGCACATTCTCGAGTTCCCTGGCGGGGCGCTTGCAGATCCAGATCGGGATGTCCACCTCGAGCTCCATCATTTCACGGGAAAAGCTGGGATAGAACACCCGCTCAAATATCGAATGCCCGCGCCGGCCCAGAACAACGGCATGGCATTTCCCGCGCCTGGCTTCGCCCAGAATGTCTTCGATCATTCCGTAATGCTTGAGGATCAACCGGCTCTCGATCTGGCTGTCGAAGTAACCTTCGTGCAAGAGGATCCTGCGGCTCATCTCCAGCGCTTCACGGCCTTTCTTGTCGTAGATTTCCGAGAGCATTTCATCGATGCGGTGCAGGAGCATGCTCTCCCGGGCGTCCATCGATTCGAACCGCGGAGCGACGTGCAGGAGGGTCAGTCTCAGGTCCGCCTTCGACTTGAAAAAGGAGCCGACGAAACGCACTCCGTACAGGGAATCCTTGTCGTCACCAACTGTGATCAGAAGTCTTCTTTCCATGATCGCCTCTCTTGGTGCGGGAACGATGGAATTCCCGCGGGAGGTTTTCCGGATTCTCGTTTCGCGCGGTCGGTCAGCGGCGCGTCCGGTTTCACCGGGTGCGCTGCGCCTGCAGCTTCGACAGGTATTGCATCTCCGGAAACAATTCCCGGTCATGCTTCTTGACGAAAGCCCTCAAGTTTTCGGAGGTGTCTTTGATCCTTACGGAAGACGACAGACGACGCTTGGTGATCTCGCCCTTGATTTCCCCCGAAGCGATACCTTTCTCGACGGCGTCCAATTCGACGATGCAAATCCCGAGGCCCTTTTCATCGACGACGTACTTGACGAACAGGTACCCGTCGGCGTCCTCATCCTCGGGTTTCGCCCACTTGAGACTCAGGTAGGAGGCTCCGTCGATGCCGGTGTTATGGCCGTTCAACTCGGAATATTCCAATTCGCCGTCGCTTCTCATATCCACCATCACGACGTTCAGCAAACCGGACTTGGCGTTGAACCCGAAATGAATGAACACTGATTCCTTTTCATCCTTCGAATACCAGGTGCCAAAAAGCCGATTGTCGAGGCTCTCCTGCCCGGGGGCCGAGAGCGGATGATCGGAATATGGGACACAGCCGAAAAGCATCGCCAGGCCGAAGACGATCGGGAGAACCAGCAAACCCGCCGCCCTGCCGCTGCCAAGCCTCTGATGAATACCGCGCAATACGCTCATACGATTACTCCCTGCTTCCGGAAAACGCCTCAATCGCCGTCCCGGGAGAAACCGGAGCATCTTTCCCCCTGCCGGAAAAGGGGGGCACGCCGTCCCCCTCGTCCCGCGGGAAGAGCGCGCGGGGCAGTCCCCGGAGAAGGCGGGCGCATGTCAATTTTCCCCTCAAGGGCGGAGCCACGGGACATTCCGCGAGCACACCGACGGGCTTCCCGTTCAAACGCCAATCAATGCGAGCTGCATGGACTTCATTGCTCCAGATGCCATCCATTGTGGATGAAGACCCGTCGTATGGCAAGCGGAATGTCGAAGGATCCCGGCCGAGTATCGGAGGGCTTTTCATTCGTTTCGCTCAGCCGTCGTTGACGGCTTTCCACAGGTGTGCTATCTGGAAATTCTTGAAAGAAAACGATTCTGGAAGGAAATTCGTGTCCGCCATGATGATGAGTAAGGGAATCGCATTCGTTCTGCCGGCCATGCTGGTCTGCCTGGTGCTCACGGCATTTCCGGTCCGCGCCGACGCGGACCGGGAAGCCGGCCGCTTTTTTCTCATGGGCGACGGCAAGCTGCACATAAAGAACATGCACACGGGGAGGGAAGCTTCGGTCTCGCTTCTCATGCCCGACGGCTCCCTGGATGAGAAAGGGTTCGACAGGGTTGACGAAGTCTTTGGATTTCCAACCGCAGAAAAAGGTGAGCACATCTCGCCGCGGCTGATCTTCATGCTCGACTACTTCTCCGACCTGGCGGCTCCGGGCAAAACGATCCGAATGGTGTCGGCCTATCGCAGCCCCGATTACAATTCATCTCTGCGGAACGCGGGCGGAAACGTCGCGCGCACCAGCCTGCACATCGACGGCATGGCGCTCGATTTCAATATTCCCGGGGTCGACGGCAAAGCGTTGTGGCAGATCATCAAGGAGAAGAACTGTTGCGGTGTCGGGCATTACGGAGGTGCGAACATTCACCTCGATTCGGCGCGGCCGAGGTTTTGGGAAGCGGCGACGTCGAAGGTTCGGACGGGGGAAAGCGATTATAACCGGCGCATGTATCTTTCGACGGATTATGACCGCTACGGGAGCGGGGAGAAGGTCCGGCTTTCCCTGGCCGCGGTGAGCGATTTCGGGTTCGGGGTGAAGCGCGAGGCGGTCATCGTGGACAATTCCCCGGAGCACCGCACGGTCGCGCCGGCCCCGATCGGCCTGTCCGGGAGCGGCGACTGTATCCGCATCGGCAACCGCAAGGCATCGCGGTTCATCACTCTTTCCCTGCCGCCCGAATTGCGTCCGGGCAGATACAGGATCAGGATCGGTTTTTGCGAAAAGCCGTTCGAACAGATGCCCGACGAGACGCTGTCGAATGAGATCGAGATTCTCGGACGGATGCCCTGAAACCGGCCTCGCCCCGGTCTTTTTGCACTCCCACCTTGACTTTCACTCCCTGAATGGGCGAGTATCACGCGCTTTTGTCGAGCCTCCTGTTACGGCGGCTGAGCCTTTTTGTCGCGAAACGGAGCGGCCCGACCGGCACCCGCACTCGATAAGGATGGATATGCAGACTCGCAACGATTTGAGAAACCTGGCCATTATCGCCCACGTCGATCACGGCAAGACCACGCTCGTGGATGCCATGCTGTGGCAGAGCGGCGTGTTCCGGGAAAACGAACAGGTGGCCGAACGCGTCATGGACAGCCTGGATCTCGAACGGGAGAAGGGCATCACCATAATGGCCAAGAACACGGCGATCACCTACCGCGGCACGAAAATCAACATCGTGGATACCCCCGGTCATGCCGACTTCGGGGGAGAGGTGGAACGCACGCTCAACATGGTGGACGGCGTCATGCTCCTGGTCGATGCCACGGAAGGCCCGCTCCCGCAGACGCGTTTCGTGCTCGGCAAGGCGCTCGCCCGGGGATTGCCGCCCATCGTGGTGATCAACAAGATCGACCGGCCGGATCGCCGCATCAACGAGGTGCTCGACGAAATCTACGACCTTTTCATCGACCTGGACGCCACGGAGGAGCAACTGGATTTTCCAGTGCTCTATACCAATGCCAGGGCCGGTGTCGCGCTCACGGACCCGGACGGCCGGGGTCGGGACCTCGTGCCCCTGTTCGAAGCCATACTGGAGCACATTCCCGCACCGACCTGCGATCCCGAAGCCCCCCTGCAGTTCCTCGTCACGACTCTGCAACACAGCGACTACGTGGGACGGATCGGCGTCGGCAAGGTGGTGAACGGCGTTTTGCGCCGCAACCGGGAAGTGGCGCTCCTCAAGCCGGACTCCCCTCCGCTCGGGGCTTCGCTGAGCCAGGTCTACACCTATGAAGGGCTCAACCGGGTGGAACGGGAAGAGGTCCCTGCGGGGGACATCGCAGCCGTGGCCGGGGTAGATGATATCTTCATCGGAGACACCCTGGGCGACCTCCCGGAGCCGCGTCCCCTTCCGGTGATCACTGTAGAGGAGCCGACCATCTCCATGGTGTTTTCCGTCAACACGTCTCCGCTTGCGGGCAGGGACGGCAAATTCCTGACCTCGCGGCACATCAAGGAACGCCTGGATAAGGAGCTTCTCTACAACGTCAGCATCCGGGTGGAACAGGCGGAAAACCGGGATTCCTACCGGGTGAACGCCCGCGGCGAGCTGCAGCTGGCCGTCCTGGTGGAAACCATGCGCCGGGAAGGCTTTGAGCTGTCGCTCTCCAAGCCGAAGGTCATCACCCGTGAAGTGAAGGGACAGCTCTCCGAACCCATGGAACTGGCCGTGGTGGACGTCCCGGAGAAGTTCGTCGGGATCGTCACGGAGATGCTCAGCTCGAGACGCGGGAAGATGACCCGGATGATCAACAACGGTTTCGGCCGCGTACGTCTCGAATTCGAAATCGCATCACGAGGGCTGATCGGCTTCCGCAGCCGCTTTCTCACCGAAACCCGCGGCACGGGCATCCTGAACGCGCTGCTCGTCGGCTACATGCCCCACGCCGGGGAAATCGCCGGCCGGCCGAACGGCGTCCTGGTCTCCGACCGCGACGGCAGGGCGGTGACATACGCCATTCACCATCTGCAGCCGCGCGGCACCATTTTCGTCAATCCCGGAGAGCCGGTCTATGCCGGTATGATCGTCGGCGAGAATTCCCGTTCCGAAGACATACGGGTCAACATCACCAAGGAAAAGAAGCTCACCAATATCCGCGCGGCAGGTTCCGATGAGGCCCTGCATCTCATTCCACCACGTCGGTTCACCCTCGAGCAGGCGATGGAATACATCAGCGACGACGAACTGGTCGAGGTGACGCCCGGGGCCATCCGGCTTCGAAAAATGGAGAGAAGGTAGCGCCGGCCTGAATGCCCTGCTCTTCGCCCCCAACTCCGTCCAGCCATCGCAGTCGGCGCAAGCCTTCGCCTTGCGCCGCGAATGAAACTCTGGAAGAATATGTTCTTGCGCTCCCATGATTGGATCTGCTACTGAAAAGCCTTCCGGAACCAAATTCCCATAGCCCGTTCGAAATCTCATCATCTCTTCCAAGAGAAGGAGGCTGCCGTGAAGGCAAACGGAACAGGAACCGTGGTGCTCGGTCTTGCGGTTTTCATGCTGCTCGGCTTTTTGTCTGCCGGAGGCGCCCGTGCGCAGAGTCCGGACGTCAAGGCGATGCTGACGCAGGCCAACAAGGAACTTCGACAGGCTGAAAAAGACATGTTCGCCGGGAAATCCGACCAGTCCATCGCTGCCCTTGAAAGCATCAGGCAGTTGATCGCCAGGCTGAAAGCCGCGGATGCTGACAACTCCGGGGTGAAGGCGGCGGAGAACGGCTACTCGAAGCTGGTCAAGGACCTGGAACGGCGCACGGGCAAGGATCTTGGAGGCGGGACGTTGACGGCGGCCGGGTCGAGCACGCCGACCGTGCTGCCGGACAAACCGGCGCCTAAAGCCATGCCGGCGGGTGGAGCGGCCGCGCCGCCCGCGGCGCCCGCATCGGAAAAACCCGGGGAGGTTGCGGCTTCCGGCAAAGCTGCGGAGCCGGCGGCCGGTGAGAAGAGCAAGGACACCGCCGCTTCCTCTGCCAAGGTTCCCTATGAGGCGCGCAAGCCGCTTGCGGATGCGACCCAGCGGCTGGCGAGCCTGGGAAAAAACCTCGGCGACCTGGCCGATCCCGGCTATCCCGGCGACAAGGATCAACTGGTCAAGCGGGTGGAGGAAAAGCTTGCCGAGATCAGGGGATTGCTCGATGAGGCCAGGAAACTGGCCGCCCAGAAGGGCGTTGCCTCGCACCCCGAATTTGACCGGTTGGAGGCGGAATTGACGTCCGCGGGCGGAAAAGCCGCGCAGGCCAGGGGCGGATATGAGAAGCAGAAGGCGGAGGCAAGCGCCAGGGCCGGGGAAGTGGATGCCGACGTGGCGGCCCTCAAGTCCGAGCTCGACCGGGTGAGCCCGGTTTTCCAGGCGGCGAGCGGAGCCGCCATATACTACAACGATCTCAAACCCGTGGAGGAGCTGATCGTAAAGATCGAGGGTTTCGAACGGAACGAGCTTCCGGGAATCCGGCAAAAGATGGAGGCATTTGCCCGGAAGTACGGTTCCACGGCCGAAGCGATCGACACGAAAGCCCAATCCAGCGGTTATTCCGGCCAGCAGCGGGCGAGTTACCCCTACACCGAGTTGGCCAAAGGAATCGAAAACGTCGGGAAGACGCGGACTGCAATGGCGGAAAGCCTGGTGGACAAGGCGAGAGCGCAGCTTGACGGCACGGCTAAGGCTCACGATTTTTCCATGGCTGAGCAACTCGCCGGAGTCAAAGCGTGGATCGCGACAGCCGCCCGGTATCAGTCGGACAACCCCGCGGTCGTGCAAGCCCGGGCCGTCATCGATCAGCAGATCGCCCAGGCGATCCAGGACTTCAACGCAAGAATCGACAAGCGCACATGGCCCGGTCAAGCCGCCAATGCGCCGTCCAATGCCGACGAGCTCCGCAAGGCGGCCCTGGAATGGTTCAAGAACAGCCCTGACTGGGGCAGGCGCGAGAAGGATCCCCGCCGCCCGCTGGCAGTGGTGGTCACCGGTCCGTGGTCGATCCAGGAGAGAAACATCGTCGGGGAACCCACCATGTATGGGCTGCCCGTTCTGCTTGCGGTCGAAGTGGATTCCGACAAGGATCTGAAAGTGGCTCGGGTCTTTGCTCTCACCATGCGAACGGCCGAGAGGGTGGGGGTCAAGATGGAGCCCCCCTTCGATCACGTCACGGTTGGCGACAGCTATTTCATACGTTCGTCGGCGGTAAAGTAGCCGTCGCGCAATGCCGCGGGCTCCCCGGTCTTGCGAAACCGGGGGGATAGGCCTTCCCCCCGGCACTTGCCGCAAGGTGCCTGCGTTCAGAGGATGCCGATCCGGTCCCGGCGGATTTTGCTTGAAAATATACGGGTCCGGCACATCTTCACGGTTCGTTGAGAGTACCCGGCTTAGGGCGGTTTGCATGCCGTTTCCACATGCGCCGGAATATCACGTCATTCCAAAGTGACGGGCAGGATGGGCCACGGCTGCACCCAGGGGGCGTGAGCTCGTTTATTGACATCCAATGCACGGCTCATATACACTGGCTGCATGAATCGGGGACACAAACTCTCAGCACGGGATCGGCGGTTTTTCGAACTGGTGTCGCGGGCGACCTTCTGCAACCCGTTCAGCGACCGCAGGACGGAGCTCGACCTCCGCATCGCAGACTGTTCACCGGACACGCCTTACGAAGAGCGGATCGACCGGGTGATCGCGAGCGTGGCGGAGGAAGTACGGAAGCTCGAACGCGCAGGCCGCGCGGATCTGCGCATCTACAGGGGAGAGGACCGCTATGTCGTGCAGAACGCCTTCCTTTTCGATGTCTATCACCGTGTTTCGGATCGGTTGGACGAGCTCATCCTGCGCGAAATCGCATCGGGGCACGAGAGGCGCCCCCTGCCGTTCGCCCGCGATACGCTTGCCACGTTGACCGGCCGCGGGTTCAGCGTTCCCGAAGCGCACCGTTTTTTCGCCATGTTCTACCAGGTGCGCCGGGCCTTCTATTTCATCAACCACGGCCTGGTCGGCGCAAGCCCTTCCATGAAGCGGCTTCGTCTGCACCTGTGGGACGATATCTTCACGCACGATATCCGCTGGTATGAGAAGTACCTTTGGAATCGCATGGAGGACTTTTCCACCCTGTTCCTGGGTGAGACGGGCACGGGAAAGGGAACCGCGGCCGCGGCCATCGGCCGTTCGGGGTTCATCCCGTATGATGCCGGGAAGGGATGTTTCACCGAGAGTTTCACGCAGAACTTCATTTCCATCAACCTGTCGCAGTACCCGGAAGCGCTCATCGAATCAGAGCTGTTCGGTCATCGCAAAGGCGCGTTTACCGGGGCCATCGAGCATCACCAGGGCATATTCGCCCGGTGCAGTGCCCACGGGTCCATTTTTCTGGACGAGATCGGGGACGTTTCCATTCCGGTCCAGGTGAAGCTGCTCCAGGTCCTTCAGGACCGGACTTTTTCGCCCGTGGGGAGCCATGAGAAGCTGCGCTTCAACGGCAGGGTCATCGCGGCGACCAACAAACCCCTTGACGATCTTCGCCGGAGGGGACTCTTCCGGGACGATCTCTTTTACCGCCTCTGTTCGGACATGATCGTCGTTCCTCCACTCCGGCAGCGCCTGGGAGAAGAGCCAGCCGAGCTCGACGTCATGGTGGCCCACGTGATCCGGCGCATCGTGGGGGAAGCGTCGAAGGAACTGGCCGTGATGGTGCGGGAGGCGATCGGTGCCGACCTTGGAGCGCATTACGCCTGGCCGGGAAACGTGCGCGAATTGGAGCAGGCGGTGCGCGGCATTTTGCTGACAAACCACTACCACGGCGACCGCGGGGCCGCGGCGCCCGCTCCCGAAGCCGGGCTCATCAGCGGGATAAGGGACGGGGTGCTGACCGCGCACGAACTCGTGGCAACCTACTGCGCCCTGCTCTACGACCGTTTCGGCACCTACGAGGAAGTGGCGCGGCGGACCGGCCTCGACCGCCGCACCGTAAAAAAACACGTCCAGGAACGGCGGGGCACGGAGCGGACCGCCTGACGGCCGCTTTTCCCCCTGCAATAAAATCCCACCTTATATCGAGGTCCCGTTCAAGTCCGTGTCATTAGGCTGCCTTGAACGCAATTGCCCATGTCCCTTGCCACACCCGCGAACCTGGCAGTAAAGGAACGCTTTCCTTCGACGGGCCGCCCGGGAATCGAACCTCCGCGCGCCGCGCGCCGGGGCGTAAGCCCGGTTTCCGACACGTCATTCACGCATGTTCCCGGCGGGGTTTCGATGTGGAAGCCCCCGGGCACTCATCGCCGCCACTCCGTAAAGCGCCGCCGCAAAGATCACGACGGCGTTGAACCCCAGGTGGATGGCCAGGAGGGAAGCCAGCACCGTGGCGAGGACCGAGGTGCAGCCGTTGATTGCCCACGCCCACGGGATGCAGGCCGGTTGGGACTCGCCGAGCATCCTGAGCCCGAGAGGAAACGGCATTCCCATCGGGAAGGCGAGGAGGGCAATGAGGACCAGGGAGACGACCATCCGAACCGGGTCCCCTGCGCTCGCCAACCGGCCAAAAAGCCCGGGGATGAAGATCACGTAGAGAACCGACAGGATCACGATGACCGCCGCGGCAGCCAGGATCGTCACGACATTCCCGTTGGGCCCATACGGCGTCATGGCCCTGCTCAGCACCGCCGCGCAGCGGCTCCCCAGGCCGGCAAAGAACAGGAAACCGGCGATGACGACCGATGCGGCATAGATGGGGTGGCCCAGAAAAAGGATGAGCTTTTGAATGAAAGCCATCTCCATGAACAGGAATGCGAACCCGAGCGCCGAGAAGTAAACGGCGATGCGGCCTCCGTTCATTCCCGCCGATCTTTCGCGCTCCAGGAAAAAGAGCGGAACCAGGATCAAGGCAAGACTCAGCGCCACGGCCTGGATCAGCGTCATCACCAGCACGGGGTAAGTCCATTCCATGAGCGGCAGCCCTCCCCGGCCCCTCGCTGAAAGGATCTCGGGCAGCGTTCTCCACTTGAAAAAATGGAGGAAATAGGGGCGATCGTCCGTGGCGGGCTCGATGGCGAACTTGTACCGTTCCATGAATTCCTTGCGCCGCTCTCCGATAAGCGCCTGAGCGCCTTCCGACAGGTACGGTTCATCGAGAACGTTGAACCGATTGATTTCCTCGGGTTTCAGGCCCGGGCGGAAGTCGATGTCGAATGCGCGTTCGGCGCAGAAGCCCCTGATACGTTCCAGGTCTTTCCCCGAGAGTTCCCCTTTCTTGACAAGAAGTGTGGTCGTGCTCCAGCTGCGGATGAGGGCCATTTGCCCCTGCGGGCTTGCGACCCCCGACCGTTCCAGCGCCCGCACGGCCGTGGCGAAAAGCTTCAGGCTGTCCCGGGGCGGCACCTTGAGCCAGCGCGTGACGGCAAGACAGCCGCTCGAAGCAAGGTGGAGGTAGGCATCGGTCAGAGCCTCCACCGTGTAGAGATAGGATTCGCTCAGAGCGTGTCCCCCCGTGGCCGAAGCCGTGAACGAATCGAGGAGGGAGACCTGGATCAGGTCGAAGGTCGTATCGGTCCTGGAAAGGAAGCTCCTGGCGTCGGCGGCATGGAGCCTCACCTTTTCGTCGCCGTAGAGCCGGCCCGAGTATTCGCCGAAGGTATCCCCGACCAGGGAAATCACGTTGGCGTCGAGCTCTACGGCATCAATGGCCCGGGCCCCGTTGACCTTTGCCGCGAGCACGTCCATTCCTCCTCCCGCCCCGAGCACCAGGACCCGCGGGTTCTTCACCAGATGAAACGGAAGCGCGGAGGTCAGGCAGTCCAGGAACGCGAGGGAGGAGGGGTTGCCGTCGAAGCGGGTGATGGGGCTCATGGAGTCTCCATCCACAAAGATCCCGAGCTGCGCGGGAGGCTCCGCCGTGCATTGCAGGCTCATTCCCGGCGCGTGGCGGAAAGGGACGACCGGGCTTTCCACGACGGCCAGCCAGCCGAGAGGGCTGGTGCGCTCGGCGACGATCCGGGCGCCCGGGACCAGCAGGGCCGCGCTCAACCCCTTGTAGGGGGAAATGTTGGGGAATGCCCCGCCCTGAGGCCAGATCAGGGGGAAAAGGGCGCCGCACAGGATCGTGAGGATTCCCGCCATCCGGCGTCGCCGTCGCCCCTGGTCCAGCAGGACGAGGCCCGCCGCCGCGAATCCCGCCGCCGAAAGAATCGGCGGACATTCCCACGGGGGAAGGACAAAAAGGAGTAGGACGATTCCGAGAGCGCCCGCCCCGGCTCCCAACAGGTCGAAGAAATAGACGCGATGGATGTTCTCCTTGAACCGGGCGAGAGCCAGGGAAAGGCAGTTGCCTCCGAAAAAGAAGGGCAAAAGGAGGATGAGATAAGTCTGGAACAGGTAGAGCCACTGGCGCGGATCCCAGAGGATCTCGAGGGGATTGAGGGGAATGAGCCGGGCCGCCCCGATGGTGGCCGGGAGCGCCAGGCCGAACAGGATGGCATTGAGGCAGAACACGCGGTGAAACCGCGGGATCAGCCATTTCTGAAACAGGGTGTTGAAGGTTCCGGCGGCCCCGAGTCCCAGGAGGGCGAGGCTGATGATCATGCCGGCGAAGTGGTGCCACTGGGCGATGCTGAGGAGGCGCATGAGAAGGATTTCATGGCCGAGGAGGGCCATGGAGATCAAGGAAACCGCAAGCCCGACGGCAATCATGTCAGTGCCCGCCGGTCAGGGGGACGAAGGCCACGGGAAGGACCTGCCGCGTCCGGGTCCGCCCCTGCTCGTCCTTTTCCACGAGCATCAACTGCTGCACGAAGAAGGGGCCGCCGACGGGGATGATCATTCTCCCCCCCGGTTTGAGCTGATCGAGGAGAGGCGGCGGGATGTGACCGGCGGCGGCCGTGACGACGATCCCGTCAAAGGGGGCGTGCTCTTTCCATCCATGGTAGCCGTCGCCGGTCCTGACCCGCACATTTTCGTACCCCAGCCGCCTGAGCCGCTCAGCGGCCGATTCGGCCAGTTCCTCGATGATCTCGATGGAGTAGACGCTCCGGACGAATTCGGCCAGAATGGCCGCCTGGTATCCCGATCCCGTTCCGACCTCGAGCACCGTGCTCTCGCTCCCAACCTTGAGAAGGTCGGTCATGACGGCCACGATGTAGGGCTGCGAGATGGTCTGCCCGTAGCCGATGGGAAGGGGACGGTTTTCGTAGGCGTAAGCCCGCTCGGCCGCGGGAACGAATTCATGCCGGGGAACTCGGGCCATGATCTCCATGACTCGGGGATCGAGCGCCGTCTTGCCGATACGCTCGCTGGTCCGGCGGGCGTCCTCTTCGATCTCGCGGACCATTTTCGCGCGGGCCGCGCCGTAGGGATCGTCCGCGGCCCCGTCCACCCCGCCTGTAGCCATGGACAGCAACAGGATCACGAGGAATGCGCCTGTCGATTTTAGGCTCATGAGGCTTTCTCCTTCACCCATGAAAAAACTTGCGATCCCCGGGAAAATCAGGTTCATCCCGTCAGCGGCCATCTGAGTGTCGGCAGGGATTTCGTCGCCTGAGCGCGCAGGGCTGATACCCTCTGCCGCACCGCGAAGCCGGACGGATGCCTCTGCGTTTCGAGTTTCCCGGGCTTCCGGCGGCAAGCCGGGATGATGTTTGGCGAACTTCACGCAAAGGCGAGGGCATCCGGGAGGCTCTAGCCGTCGTGATTCCACAGAGCGGCCTTTGATTCGGGGCTGGCCGGAATGGCGTGCGGGAATCCCCCGGCCCGGGTCGTGCCGGAACGAGGGAAACGGTCCCCGGCCCTCTGGGAGAACCTGCTTGCGCCGGCTTACAGGACTTCGTTCCCCGGAAGTCGCAAGGTATTCCAGCGGCACTGACCCGCGTTCGGAGCAATTCGAAATCAGGAGAATCGGCTCCAAGACGAGAATGTCATGGAATCCGCCGGCGGCAATGATCGCATGGTCCGCATGTTCCGCAATGCTTTTCTATTCTGATGCATTTGCGCAAGATGTCAACAAGATGACCGGCGGGCGGATCGACCCCTTTCGATGCCGATTGACACCTGCGTTCAACCCTTGCTAAATCCTTATTGTCCGAGTGGTCGTCGGTTTCGTGCGTCAGGTTTTCCCGTCTGGCTGGTCACGGCCTGTCGGGCGATCCAAGCCGCGAAGAACCCTTGAGAATAGGGCCGGCCGAAAGCCGTCGGGGGAATGGAATGAGGAAAAGCCGGTGGAACGAGGAATTGCGCGGCTCGATGGGGCGAATGCGAGGGTGGTGATGAGGGCGAACAAAAATATGAAAAGCGTCGTCGAGTGGATTTCTCCCAAGCAGGATGAGCGGGGAAGCGTGTGGGAACCTCTAAGTGCGGAACGCTTGCAGGACCAGCGGAACGTCCACATCGTCATGACCGATCCGGGAAAAATCCGCGGCAACCACTTCCACAGGGAGGGCGTGGAGACCATCGTGGTCTACGGGCCTGCTCTGGTTCGCATCCGCGAAGTGGAATCGATTGCGGACATCGTCATTCCGGACGGCAGACTCCTTCGCCTGGTCATTCCCCCGGGGGTCTCTCATGCGATCAAGAATACGGGTGTTCGGCCGAACCTGCTGGTCGCGTTCAACACCACCCGGCATGACCCGCAAGTCCCCGACACCGTAAGGGACATCCTTCTGCGGGATTGAATCGGGATTGGATCGAATCGGGGGAAGGCCGGCGCGCCCGATATCCGGGGCTGCCCGGAGCGGCGTCGGGACGGCGGGGAGCGGGCTCGTTCCCGGCGTTCACCGATATCCCCCGGGGTTGCTTTCTTTCAGAAATCGAACGTGCTCAGAGTCGCCTGGTCCCAGTAGACCACCATATCGTCCTTCCACACGATGACGCGCACAATCCCATCCTGAGAAACCACCACGGCAACCGCATCGCGGAGCTCGTGGCAGAGGCGGTAGGCGGACCGGTGCCGGGTGCCCACGCCGCGGGTCGATTCCACCCGCCTCTGCTCTCCCTCTGCATCCAGGACCTTTGCAACGGTTTCCACCCTGCTCGACCTGCTGAGGATTTCCCCGCCGAAACCCAGCAATTCGAGGCTCTTGGTCATGACCACCGCGCCGTCTATTCTCGTGAGATCGGCGACGAAGTGGGCCGCCTCGAAAATCGCCTCATCCAGTCGTTCGACGGCAACACTGGTGCTCGCCACGTATTCGTTCCATCCCACCGGGCGATGCATGAACCCCTGTTTTCCGCATTCCTCCGCCAGGGTGTTCATGATCTGCAGATAAAGCGTTCCGATGCGGTAGCGCGGCTCCTCCCCGGCAAACTTGTACTTGATGTCGATGCAGCGGTTTTCCGAAGTGAGCTCCGCCGCCCGCTCCGGCGGGACGAGGATGATCGTTCCGCCATGGCGAAAGCTGCGCACTATGCTCACGATGCGCCTGTAGACCTGCTGGGTGAGGATCCTGATGAAAGATTCATCCAGGGCCGCCCAGGAGTTTGCAGCACGCTCGCGGGCCTCCCGGTGCAGCCTGATCAATGTGTTGCCCGAAGGCGTGAAGCTTGCCGGCAGCCAGTGTGAGCCCAGGATGTCTCCCTTGGGCAGGGAGATCAGCCCTGAATTCAGGGCGGCGACCATCTCCGCCCCTCTGCAGACGGCGAGGCGGCCCGGCCCCGTTACCCGAATGACCGGCGCGGGCGGCAGAAACCCGGTGGACTTCCTTCCTCCATAGACCGCCTGCATCCACCGCGGCCCCGAATTGACGATCCCCCAAATCCGAATCCCCTCCGTGGGATGCAGGTTCACTCCGATCAGCGAGCGATGGAAATCGGCGGCGGGTGAAAGACGCCTCAGTTCATCTTCATTGAAGGGGCGCGGCTCGCCGAAAGCAACGCGGTGCAGCCCTTCGGGAGGACCCTGACGCGCATCGAGGCGATCCGGGTCTTTGAAGAGAAGACGGAATGTGACGGGCCTTCCTTCCTCCACCATGAGGCTCGCCTGGTAGCAGGTGGACAGGAGCGCCTCGAGCACGGACGGCTCGGGCAAAGGATCGTGGACCGCGCCGCTCGGCGCCCTTTCGCCGTCCATGGCGGCGGGAGGCGCATTCCACTGCCGGCTGACGATCGACGCCAGGTCTTCCGGGTAACAATGCTTCATGGCGCACACTCCGGCGTCCTGTTGTTTTCCTTTTTCGGGCCGGTTTCCCGGATGCGGGCCGGAGGGATCGCCCGCACGATCGGCTTCACCGAAGACGAGGCAGGAACGGTCGCAACAGCCTCAACGGTCGGCACATTGCCTCCGGCCCGGCAAGGGCCGGTTTTTTTAGATTTTTCGGTGCATGGCCCGGGATTGCGCGTCTTCGTTTCTGCTACAGTTTTTCGTAAGTCGTCTTCTTTAAATCCAGTTTAACATGCGGATCGGTTTTGTGCGCACAAATCGTTCCAGGAAGCCTTTGTATTCGAAATTACCTGACAAGTCGTCATTGCACGGCGTGGCGAACAATCCGGCAAGGAGTAAGGGAGGCTCCTGGAAGCGGGCGCGGCCGCGCGGACGGACAAGGCCGCATGATGCCGTGAAATTCACCTCGGCGGGGAGGGGCCGCGGAGGACAAGGCCCCTCTGCCCGCAAGCTCTCCCGCATGATCCCCCGATGTTCGCCCGGGGGGGAAAGCCCCCGCAAGAGCCCCGACCCAATGGAATTCCACCGTGCAAGTTTTTTCCACGGTTCGCCGATGTTGTTACACTTACCGGCGGCAGCTCGATCCGTTCGCAGCTGACACACAGCAAAACATGTCGGAATGGACGGACGGGTATACTGAGAAGATCGCGGTCAAAACCGGGCCATTAATCCCATCTCTCCGAAGTTTATCGATACGTGCATCGGTCCTGACGCGCCAGTGATGTAATCGACATGAGCCGTCGAATTGCCGGCCAAGCATGCTCACGTGGAGCACCAAAGCGGATTCCATTTCGCTTTAACCCATCAAGCGCTTAAGCCGCAGATTGACCTGAGCATTTCCAATACATCCGCCACACCCATTCTCCCGAGTCCACTGGAATTATTGACAAAACCGTTCAAAAGGACTGGTCTTCCTTAAACTCCCGTCTATGTCCCGCTCCGAGCGGCCGTACCCATCACAACAATAGATCGCCGGCCTGGAACAGACACGGTGCCGCGCACGACGCGGAGGGTCGTGTTCAGCCGTCGAATGTGCATTCTTTCACTTAGCTGCTTTTATAGATCAGATCGTCACGTACGTAGAGGGAATACAATGGAATCTGAGAGGCAAGCGTGATCTCCCCCTGCCCGGTGTCACCGCCAAGTTGACTTTTGTCCCCCACTTGAGCCGCTGTGGGCCGCCCTCGACGAGTCCGGGTTGGGTCCATTCTCGGCGGCCCTCGCGGCTGAGAGCACCGCAAAGGTGGATCGAAGTCTAAGCTCGAAGTTGGTTCAAGAATTCGGGGCGGGTCACCAGGCTCAGCAATCTGAAAGTGTAAGGTATTTAGCCAATCCTCGAAAAAATACTTCCAAAACCTAGTAATTTTACGAGCTGTATTCGTCCAGAAACTCTGTTTCAATGGTCATCACAGTCACGGAAAGCATGGTGTGCTGAGGTAAAAGAGAGCCTCTATTCAAAATTTCAAATAAGGAGACTTGGAAATGACCACGAACAACAGTAACGAAAAACCCATCCACAACGTTGTCTTCATCATGCTCGACACCCTTCAGTACAACTACCTGGGGTGCTATGGGAGCGAAACGGTAAAAACGCCCAACTTCGACCGCTTTGCCCGCAACGGGATCCTGTTCGAAAACGCCTACAGTGAGGGACTGCCCACCGTCCCAGTGCGCCGCGCGCTCATGACCGGCCGCTTCACCCTGCCGTTTGCCGGCTGGCAACCACTCTCCCACGACGACACCACACTCAGTGATATCCTCTGGGGCCGCAAGGTGCAGACCGCTCTGGTCTATGACACACCGCCCATGCGTTTGCCCAAGTATGGCTATTCCCGCGGCTTTGACTACGTCAAGTTCTGCCCGGGCCATGAACTCGATCACACCACGTATAAGGATGACCCGCTGGATCCCGGCATGCGCGCCATCGATTACACCTCGCCCACTATGGTTTACAACGAAAAGGGAGAGTTGATCGATGACGCCAGCAGTGCGCTGCTGGAAGAGATCGACTGCTTCCTGCGGTTCCGCCAGAACTGGCGTTCCGAAGACGACAACTACATCAGTGTGGTAGCCCGCGAGGCGGATGAGTGGCTGCGCAACAAGCGCATCAAAAGCCGTCCGTTCATGCTCTGGGTTGACTCCTTCGACCCGCACGAGCCGTGGGATCCCCCCTCAGTGTGGGATGGCAGCCCCTGTCCCTACGATCCGGAATACGACGGCAATCCCATCCTGCTGGCCCCCTGGACCCCGGTAGAAGGCCGCATCACGGACCGCGAGGCCGAGCATGTCCGTGCCCTCTACGCCGAGAACATCACTCTGGTGGATAAGCAGATCGGCAAGCTGCTTGACTCGATTCGCGACCAGGGGCTCTGGGAGAACACCATGATCATCATCACCTCCGACCACGGCCAGCCCATGGGTAAGGGGGAGCACGGCCACGGGATCATGCGCAAGTGCCGCCCATGGCCCTACGAGGAACTGGTGCACGTGCCCCTGATGATGCACATCCCGGGAGTTGATGGTGGCAAGCGGGTCAGGGCACTGGTCCAGAATGTCGACATCGCCCCCACAATACTGGACGCCCTGGGGCTTCTCGATGCCCCGAAGATAGACGGCGGGCATGGCATGCCGGCTTACGACGCATTCGACATGCAGGGCCAGAGCCTGCTGCCACTCGCTCGCGGCGAGCTGGACAAGCTCCGCGACTATGCACTCGCGGGGTACTTCGGGATGTCCTGGTCCTATATCACCGAGGATTACAGCTACATCCACTGGATTCTCAAGGACGTCAGCCAGCGCGAATACACCAGCGTCAACAACCCCGGCAAGGAAAAGATGAAGGACGACACCATGTGGTCCTGCACGGCAGGGGCAAAGCAGGAAGTACCCGATTCCGACGAACTCTACGACCGCCGCAAAGACCCGTTCCAGCTCAACAACATCATCAAGCGGAACCCTGAAAAGGCGGAAGAACTTCTGAGGGAACTGAAGCTTGCCATAGGCGAACTGAAGAGTTCGTAACCATCAGCAGCAGGGGCCGGCTGCAACAGCAGGCGCCTGCCCCGTGCTGTTGCGTAGAACCTTAAGAAACCCAAGTTGAGCCAATCTCTCAAGTCCAACGAAAAAGAAAAAGGAGAAGTCATGTATCCGGCGATAACAGACAGCGACTTTAGTGCCACGGTTAAGGGTGCGGACAACAGCGTGGTGATTTTCGTCAAGAAACTCTGCCCCCATTGCAAAAACATGCTCAAGATGTTCGAAAAATTCCAAAAGATTGTACCGGGTGTCACCATCTACACGGCGGACATCGAGGACTGTCCGGAGTCCATGGCGGCGTTGGCCGTGGAAAGGGCTCCCACGGTTTGTGTCGTCAAAAGCGGGAAAGTAGCGGCCCAGAAGACCGGGTTGATGAATCCCAGGGAAATGGCGGCGTTCTACGAGAGCGCCTGATCGATACGGATGCAGTTTAGAAGGGGCGTAATCCCATGAAAGAAACCCGTGATTTTGATGTCCTGATTATTGGGGGCGGCATTGCCGGCATGACGGCGGCCATTTATCTCGCAAGAGCCAACGTTAAGGCCGTGATTCTGGAAAAGGCCATCTGTGGCGGTCTCTGCAATTACACCTACGTGGTGGAGAACTTCCCCTCCTATCCTTCCATCCACGGCATGGATCTGATGCAAAAGGTTCGCGACCACGTGGATCATCTGGAAGTGGCCGTCGAGGAGGTGTGCGAGATCGAACGGATGGACCTCAGCGGCCGGGAAAAGATCGTGGAAACGGATGAAGCAATTTTCCGCGGGGTAGCCGTAATCGTGGCCACCGGGCGCAAGCCCATTCTGCTCGATGTTCCGGGGGGCGAAGCGATTCATTACTGTTCCATATGTGACGGCTTTGCCTATGCCGGCAAGCGGGTGCTGGTCGTCGGGGGCGGGAACAGCGGTTTCGACGAGAGCCTCTACCTCATGCGGATCGGCATCAAGCACCTCACCCTGGTGGAGGTGATGGATCGCTTTTTCGCGGCGCAGTCCGCCCAGGATGAATTGTTGAAATGCGGCAATGTGGATGCGCGTAAAAGCACCAAAGTAGTGGAAGTGCTCCTGGAGAAGGGCAAGGTCAAGGGGGCAGTGCTGGAAAACGTGGCCACCGGTGAAAGAGAAACCATCCAGGTTGACGGCGTCTTTGTGTTCATGGGCCAGAACCCCACGACTGAGTTTCTGAAGGGCATCGTGGATCTCGACGACTATGGGTACGTCCTTGCGGGAGAGGACATGAGCACCAGCGTTCCCGGCGTGTTTTCGGCGGGAGATCTAAACCGCAAGCGGTTTCGTCAGCTCACCACGGCCATGAACGATGGAACCATTGCGGCACTGGTGTGTGAACGCTATGTCGGAGCCAATCGGCCCGTTTGTGCCTAGTGGACGAGAGAAAGGGGTGACCAATGTCAGAATGCGCAGCAACCACTGCCATAGGAGATGGCACGGAAGGGATTCCCTTGGAAAAAGCACCGCCCGCGGGAAAGATCAGCAACAATTACTTTGATGGCCTTGCGGTATCCAAAGTGCACAAGCTCGTTTTCTTCATCATCATGGGAGCCTATTTCTTCGAGCAGATGGACAACTGGAACTTCGGCTTCATTGCTCCCGCACTGGCTCAGTCGTGGAATCTGCAAATGACTGATATTGCCACAATTGTCTTCTGGTATTTCGTTGCCATGACGACCGGGGGCTTTCTGGGTGGGGTCATTTCCGATTTTATCGGCAGGCGAAAAACCTTCTTGGGTGCGATCCTGGTTTTTTCCATCGCCTCCGTGGTGACCGGGTTCACGGACAGCTTTGCCGTCTTCACCATTTTCAGGGCGCTCACGGGCTTTGGCGTCTTTTGTCTGATGGTGACTTCCCAGGCTTATATTGCGGAAATGGCCCCGGCGGAAACCAGGGGGATGTGGCAGGGACGAGTCGCGGCGGTAGGCTTTTGTGCCGTGCCTGTGGTGGCCTTCCTGTGCAGGCTGATCATTCCGATGAGCCCAGAGGCATGGCGGATCATCTTGTATGCCGGCGGATTGGGAGTTGTCGGTTTTTTTCTGGGCATCAAGTATCTCAGGGAATCGCCGCGCTGGCTGGTTTCGCGCGGACGCATAGCGGAAGCCGAAGAAATCATGGAGTTCTTGACCCACAAGAAGATTGACCTGACAGAAGCCGCCAAAAAGGTCGAGACGAAAATCAAGGTCTCGGAAGTGCTCGTCGGTATGTTCACCAAGCAGTATATTGTGAGGACGCTGATCCTGATTGCTCTGTTTGTAGCGATCACTCCGGCCGGCTTTCTTTTTACCACATGGACCACCCAGCTTATCAAAATGAAAGGGTTTTCCGTCGCTGACAGCCTTACCGCTTCGACCATCATCAGCATCGGCGTTCCGGCGGGCTGTTTTCTTGCCTCGCTGGTGTCGGACCTCGGCGGCCGAAAGATCCCGCTCATGGTGCTCGGGGTGCTGTGTGGTCTGGTCGCATTCACCTTTGCCTATATGGACAACTTGTACGGTCTCATCGCGGCCGGCTTCTCCCTGAGCGTTTTGAACCTGGCGATCAACTTCATCCTGTTCTCGTACACGGCGGAATCGTATCCTACCAGAATGCGCAACACGGCAACCGGCTTTCACAACGGCCTGGCGCGACTCTCAGTGTCAGCATCGCAGCCGCTCATTCCCATGGTTCATAATGCTTACGGGTTTGCGGGCGTCTTCGGTTCGGTCGGTGCTTTGTTCATGCTTCCGGTGATCCCGCTTCTGATTTGGGGCATGCGGACCGGGGGAAAGAGTCTTGAAGACATAAAGTAGTATCTGGATCAAGTTCCTCTTTACATTGAAATGGTCGCGGTTGGTGTTATAGACTCACACGAACGTATCTTCGAAACCCCTCTCCCTTGGTGGGAGGGGGGACGATCAAGCTCACTTTTTCACTCTCACCTAGATTTTCCCGTCAACAGAGAGGGGCTCAACCTGGCAGCTTAGTTCTCCCTCACTAAGGTGGAGGATTTTTGGGCCGGAGAGACAGGAGAAAAAGGGGACCTTTCGGGATGGACACGAGATGGGCAAAAGCAATGAAAGACTGCCGCTGCTATGGCATTCTTCTGATGGGAATGCTTCTGCTTGCCGTGACTTCTCCCTTGTCGGCAGCCGAGACGTTCCTGGATGCAACACGGATGAAGAGGGTGGTAATCCTGTATTCTGCGCCACTCGATTTCCCCGCAACGGAAATGGGCGAACGGGGTATCCGCGAGGTACTGCTCGCCAGCACCATTTTTCATATCCAATTGTTTTCGGAGTACCTTGATTTATCCCGATTCCGTGACTCAAAACAACGGGAGGCCCTGGCAGAACTCTTACGCCGTCGGTACGCCGAAAACGCACCAGACCTCATTATCAGTGTGGATGTGCCGGCGGCCAATTTCCTCCTTGAACATGCCGAAAGCGTCTTTCCCAAGATCCCCATCATCATGTGCTCCATTCCCGAGGTCCTGGCCGAACGGCTCGCCGCGTCGCCACTCAGGGAAAGGGCAAGCGGGGTCTTTGAGCCAACCAGCGCGACCCAGCTGGTGGACGCAGCGCTTTCTCTGAAGCAAAACGCGAAACATGTAGCGCTGATCGCCGGAGCGTTCGAGAATGATGCCGTGAGAGCGATCGGCTTGCGCAGGACGATCGAGGGATACGGCAATGGGCTGGAACTGATTTTACTCGAGGGCCTTCCCATCGAAGACCTTATCCAGAGAGTAAAAAGACTACCGCAAGATACTATAATTTTCTTCTCGACCTTCTTTGTGGATGGCGCAGGTAGAAGTTTCGTTCCCCGGGACGTGCTCAAGATCATATCCGATGCCGCCAGTGTCCCGGTCTTTGGTCTCTATGAGTCGTATCTCGGGTACGGGATCGTGGGTGGCCGGTTGATCAGTTTCCAATTGCAGGGGAAAAAAGCGGCGGAACTGGGATTGAGTATTCTCTCCGGCAAATCGCCCGCATCCATTCCCTTCGACGCAGGCATGGATACGTGCATCAGCGCCTATGACTGGCGGCAGTTGAAACGGTGGAAGATCAGTGAAAGCAGCCTACCGTTCGGCAGCGAAGTGAAGTACCGGGAGTACTCGCTGTGGGACCTTTATAAGTCGTATATCATAGGCTTTGTCTCCCTGCTCCTGCTGGAATCGATGCTGATCATCACCCTCATCCTCAATTTGCAGCGGCGCAAAAAGGCTGAGGTGGCCCTTCGCGAGAGTCGCCAGGACCTGAGGACTCTCGCCGGCCGCTTGATTTCATCGCAGGAAGAGGAACTGAGTCGCCTCTCCCGGGAATTTCACGACGATATTGCGCAGCGGCTGGCTGCCGTGGCTATCGAGTCGGGGACTCTCGAATTGCGTTCACAGAGCATCGAAAATGCGGTTTTGGAAAAGATCACGTACATAAAGGAGCAGCTGATCACGCTTTCAGAGGATGTGTCGGCCATTTCCCGACAGATTCACCCGGCAATCCTCAATGACCTCGGTCTGGTACGGGCCATCAACTCCCAATGCATAAGGTTTTCCGACCGAGAGGAGATCAGCGTGGACTTCCAGGCGCAAGATATTCCCGAGACGGTTCCGAAGGACGCTGCGCTCTGCCTCTACCGCATCACCCAGGAGGGCTTGAGGAACATTGCGAAGCATTCACAGGCCAGGCATGTCGAGATCTCTCTGAAAGGTCAGAATGACAAGATTCTGCTCCACATTATCGATGATGGAATCGGTTTTGTGCCGCAGGATGCGCGTCGTACTCCGGGGATTGGGCTGGCAAGCATGCGCGAGCGGGTCGAGTACGCGCGTGGTCAATTCTGCATCCGTTCGGATCAGGGAATGGGAACAATGATTGAAGTCTCAGTGCCCACGGAAAAGGGGAATGAATGAAACGGGCAAAAGTACTCCTGGCAGATGACCACCGCATTGTTGCAGAGGGATTGAGAGGCTTGTTGGAACCGGATTTCGAGCTCGTCGGGATCGTGGAAGATGGCCGCGCCATGCTGGATGCGGTTGAGAAGCTGAAACCCGATGTGGTAGTGGCCGATGTCTCGATGCCGCTGCTCAATGGCATCGAAGCTGTGCGTCAGCTCAAGAAGAAAAACAAGAACATCGCGGTGGTCATGCTCACCATGCACCTCGACGTAACCTATGCCGCCAGCGCTTTCGAGGCGGGCGCCTCAGGTTATGTCCTGAAACACTCCGCGCCGTCGGAGCTCATCACCGCCATCAACAGCGCCCTGAAGGGGAGGACCTACATCACTCCCTTGCTTGCCGGCGAACTCCTGCAATTTCACAAACAGAAGCCGCCAGGCGAGAGCGGTGCCTTGGCCCAACTCACCTCCCGCCAGCGCGAAGTCCTCCAGCTTCTTGCCGAGGGGCGTTGTGTCAAGGAAGTTGCGTCCGTTTTGCAGATCTCGACCCGGACGGTCGAATTCCACAAGTACAGCATGATGGAATCCCTCGGCCTGAAGAGTACGGCGGAGCTGGTGCGGTTTGCGGTGAAGCACGGCCTTGTCACTCAGTAGGGGAGCCGGAATGGCCTGGCAGCGATTTCCGAGCAGGATGCCTTCGGGAATTCGACAGCTCCCAAGCCTCGGAGCACATCGGCCTGCTCGAGTACCTCGATAGACCGAAAATGTGTCATTCTGCTAAAATGGGGTTCCGGGAATTGCTCGTTGCCATTCATAGGCTGTAAAATACCCGCATCCCAGAACCACTCCATCTACTTTCTCAATATACGAGGATTTCTTCTCCACAACGAGAGACCCTGGATTCTCCCACTTGTAATTAACAGTGCCTGCTCCCTTGGATTTCGCTACCGCTAGCATCTCCTCTATGAAATTCTTTTCATCGGCGTCTCTAATCTCCTTACTGCTCTTGCCGATCAATCCCGCTTTGACGCCGTGCGCAAGTATTTTCCCGTTCAAATCCACAGCAAAAATGTAGAGGTCGCCTTTGACGAACGGCCCCTTAGGATCGTTGAAGGTGGCAAAGGCCTTTTCTGGACCATTTGCTTTGTAGAAGGCGACAGCCTTGTCCAGCATGGCTTTGGCCTCCTCCGCAGGACTTCGATTCTGAGCGTAACCGAGACCAACAACCACGAAAAGGATAACGACAGCGGCCATGACTATCCTCTTCATTTTGCTCCCTCCTTTCGTTGATTCTCAAGGTAGTAGGTGGTAGGAAATGATTTTTGAATTGTTCTTAATATTGTACCAGAACCGGATACATCGACACAAGCTCCCATGATCTCCCTACCTTCCATCAATCTCCCGGCGTAAATCGGGCAGCCGGCTGGATGTGGACGAATCGCCGTTGGTGATGCCGTCGGAGGAAATGAAACACTGAGAAGGTGGTGATAAAGCCCAAGCCAGACCGTATCATGGGAATAGTTTTCAGTTTTCAATCAATCTGAGAGAATTTGAAATAGCCTGAAAAAGCTTGAGGAGAGCGGGAAGAACTCGTCAACATAGGATGAGAAATTTAGCTGGTGTGAAGAGATATTGGCAGGCAATGTGAGAAAAATATGGTTCATCCGGTTAATGAGTACCCTTGAGAATGCAGGTGGTAGAGCCGCAGCTTGAAATACACCATGTCCCGGAAGCCGTACGCCTGCCGTTTCAGAGTTTTGATTTTGTTGTTGATTCCTTCGA